>QWCH01000304.1_pt1 | contig 137419 bp, 124 predicted proteins | sample 1972671 | NCBI WGS metagenome assembly QWCH01 (sample SAMN09866713, study PRJNA288562) | Human gut metagenome isolate term3_stool, whole genome shotgun sequencing... | isolation source: gut | host: Homo sapiens | place: USA: California
TCTAAATATTATCATATTCTCTTCAATCCTTATTACTTATGTTTTCTTTTCTTTTTTGTTAATTTAATAAAAAAGATGACAGACTTAATCCTAAATCGTTTTGTTTAAAAGTGTTGTGGAAGCCTTTAAACTTTGATTTTAATGGATTTATTGTATCTGTCATCATTATATCACTGTCCCCGGCTCCGTTTTCACCGACAATTGCAACCGAGTCGCCCCTCTTCATCGATAAATTTATATTCTTCAAAATCTTCGAATCCTCGTCATATTGAAATGAAAGATTTTTTAATTCGATATCATTTATGACGTCAATGTCCGGCTTTTTATCCTCGTCTTTCTTCTCATCGACAAACTCGCGATACTTGCCGCAGCCGATTGAAATTCTTTTAAGACTCATAATATGTCCCGTGAAATTGTTCAGCCATTCCGAAAAACCGACAACAAGAGTGAGATAAAAAATAAAATCACCGGTCGAAATTTTTCCAAGTGCCGCATTTTTCGCCAAAATAAAATATGTGAAAAAATCCCTCACAAAACCAAGCACCGCTTGGAGTTCTGTGGATGTGTTCGCCTTTTTTGTATATTTTCTTAAAATCGAATAATATGCGTTTGAAAACTTTGCAAGATACGAATAGACCATACCGAAAGCATTCAAAATCCGCACCTCTCTTTGCGCACGCGACTCGCCGGCAATCCTATATAAATAATATAGGCGCATCTCCTCGAGCGACATCTCGTCCGCCGTCACATTTCCGAATTCCGTCAACTTGTATTGGAGAAAATATGCAATAAAAGAAGTCAAAATAACAATCGCAATCAACACAAAACTGACCTTGCTGAAAATGATCGTGTAAGTAAGAAAACCGACAAACGAAGTCAAAAGCTTTGAAAATCTTATCGCTGACCAGGCACCGTCCGCTTGGTCTCCGTCAAATGCAAAACTCTTTGCACGCTCAAAAAGCGAGCGGCCCTTCGTGCTTTCAAAATCCGCAAGCTCCTTGTCCATGACCGCATCCATCAAATCGACCCCGTAGAGCATGCTGACCTTGTTTTGAAAAAACCACGTCCGTTCCTCCGCCCACACATTTATAAACTTCAAAACTATATAAACGCAAAAAAGAACCGCAAGCTCTCTTATGAAAAAACTAATCTCCGCGCTTTCGATTATCGAATTTGCAACAGTTCTCGTAATAAATGCATCAACCATCGGAATTATAACGGAAATAATTGCCGAAACAAAAACGACAATCGCCCCGAACGTGTCCTTTTTGAACCAATTTTTTATTAGAAAAAATAAATTGGTAAAAAAACTGTACTTGTCTCTTGTCTTGTCCATATGTATCCCTCCATATAATATTATACCCCCCCATATTTTTTTGTCAATTTTCTTTTTTATATAACTAAAAAGAAGCAAAACAATTATTTTAAATATTTTATAAAAATTTGTTATTAATGCTATGTTATGATATGATATAAATAAGCAATTTGCTGTATTGGAGGAAATGAAAAAAATATTTACAAGGAGTTGGTTTTAATGATTAAAAAAATTGGTTTAATAGCGAGTATTTTACTTTTATCGTTTCTATTGATTTTTGCTTACAAAAATGAAGACAACGATTTTTATATTAAGGACATCTCAGTTTCAAACGGCGACAAAGCTCGCGTTCATTTAAACGGTTACGAGAAGAACTTTATAGATTGCGATATTGCTTCCAGTTTTAACAACGACCTCTTTATTCTATTTCCAAAAAATGATCCGGAAGTCCTTATATCTGTCTTAAATAGCAAAAGCGGGATGTATTATTTGGCTTTTAAATCCGGTGGCAATATTAAAAAGACAACTTTCAAATTCCCGGACGAGCTTTTGAGCAAAATAAAAAATCCGGAAAATTTGATATTCATACCCAACAGTTCTTGTTACACTTTCTATCCTCTCATTTTTGGAGAATTGGAAGAGCATGACAAAGAGATTTTAAATAACTCCAATAGTAGTACAACTGTTAAAACTTTAGAAAATGAATACTTCAAATTCGATTTTCTTTTAAATTCGTCATATTATGAGGATTTCGTTGAGGGTGGAGAGTATCTCGACCACAGAATAATTTCAAGCATAAACTATAATTTTTCATTAATTAGATTTTATGTAAAACACAATAAATTCGGTTGGCAGGATAGACCCGTGAATGATTTAAGAGATAAATTTGAATTCTCTTTAAAACCGACTTTGAAAATAAAGTGTAACCCAAATGAGGCATGCTCACTCTTTCCAGATTTCTTTCCAAATGATTATGAGAATCCTTTTAAAATTTGGTATTTTGAAAAGGATGAATTGAAAGAGTACGTTTTAAAAAATGAATCGAATGCTGACTTGCCGAATACATCATTAATCAAATTCGAAAATAATATCAGCGAAAATATCTGCAACTATGTGGACTTAAGAAAACCGGCATTCAAAGACATCGCTCCAAAACTCGATGGGACAATACAAACTTATGGAATAGAATTGAATTAAAACAATATGAGTGATGGTAAACAGATGAAACTTCGCAATTGATTGCGGAGTTTTTTGTTTGATAGATGAGATTTTGTTTCGATATTATATAAACACAGCATTGTTGGTTTATATACATATTTCAAATACACAAAATTGGGCGGCGGAATGTTAAAGACCTAACCCGTAATTTTTGATTTGAAAAATCAAAAAATACGATGGTAGGTCTTATACAAAGACGTCCGACGACATTTCTACGAACAGGAGAAATGAGTCGCTGACGTCGGCTGTGCATCCGCCGTTACGTTTTAGTAGACACACTGAGCGAAGAAAGGTTTGTAAATTATTAAAAATATAATGGTTTATATATTTTATGTACACAACGTTGTTGGTAATGTTCCAAATTTAATACACGTCATATATGGCGGCGGGACATCGTTACTCCTTTCGTCGTAACGTATGCCAGCCGCTACAACGCGTACACATACTTATACAAAAAAATACCTCAAGATAATTTTTAATCAATCTCAAGGTATTTATCTTCTTATAAACATATTCGCAGATAAAATTGATGAAAAACGGTTAGTGCGAGAATTTTTAGGAGCGAGGCATACTGGCAAGTATGTCGCAGCGACTAAAAAGTCGAACAACCGTTTTTCGCAATTTTAGCAAGAATCATCTTGTTATTTTAGCAATAATTCTTCTCCACCTTTAACAACGCATAATACACCCCAAATACAACTAGAGCCACCGCGTATATATATTGTGTCATTATGCTTCCATATTCTTTTATTACAAATGCTCCTGCAAAAGTTCCTAAAGGAATTATTGCCGAGATAATGCTTTCATTTATTGTCTCAACTCTCCCCAATATATTCACCGGAACAGTTGATTGGACAAGCGATATAAATAAAATATTCATAAAGCTTATAAAAGCACTGCAAAAAAATATTGAGATGCAACACAAAACAAAAATTCTATTTATTGTTATCGCAGTTATTAGTTTAAATATCCCGGATGATATCAAGCACATTGCGACCGTTTTTCTAAGATTCGCTTTTTCAATATTTTTAAATTGTGTAAATGCGCCACCCACAATTGACCCAATTGCACTGATTGATAGTATAAGCCCATAGCCTGTGGCTTCATCTGAAATATATTCGCTTGCAAGCCTCGGTAGCCCTATATCCGCAATTGCAAAAAAGAAGTTTATTACCATAAGAGGTATTATGAGTTTTAGAAGTTCATTTTGTTTTCGAAGTTCCACAAATCCCTCTTTTAAATCCGCTATATATTCTCCTACCGTTCCCTCTTCTTCATAGTCTTCAATCTCTGAAAAGTCAAAATTTTCATCATAATTTAACAGCGAATATAGCTTTATCCCAATTAAAAAAACTACCAACGAAATGATCAGATTGAAGCTTACGTTAAAAGATGAAATTAAGAGTGTTGCTCCGGCATTAAAAAGCACGTCAAATATTTTTTCAGAGACATTAAATATTCCGTTTACTTTAACCAGAGGTGTCTCACCTGCTACCATCGGTATCATTTTTGTCTGTAATGGATAAATTATTGTGCTTGCGAGAGTGGTTATAGTTAAAGAAAGAACCATTATAATCGAATATATCACATTACTTTTGATTCCAAAAGTAATATTTATCACACACAAAATCAGAACATTTATTATTTGTACTGCAGAACATTTAATCAACAATTTTTTGCTGTTCGAATTATCAATCAGCGGTCCGAATAAAAAACTGATTACATCTGCCCCGGATTCAATCGCAAATATTACACCCAACAAAAAAGGTGACTTAAATGTCTCGTTGAAAAACCAAAGAATTATCATATATTGAAGTGAGTCCGCTATATTTGTGGCAATTCTCCCTCCAAGTAAGTATTTTGTCTGTTTGTTATACATATATTGTCTCCCGTTTTAATTGAATTTATGTATGTCATTTTAATTGAAGTACATCAAAATTTATAGCTTTTAATAGTATTATAACATAAATATTAGTTTGCTCCTAATTGATGTTATAATTATAAATTTTCGATCTTCGTTATAATCAAATTGGTTAGTTTGTCTACATATTCCAAACACACAAAAATGGGCGTTACCCTTCCCGCGTTCAAATACGAAATCATAGATGTATGCCTGTGCCCGGCAGTGCGAAAAAGAAATCTGTGATTTCGTATTTGAGCACTGAGAGGGTATTTCGCACGGTTGGGCACAGGCGGTATTTGTAAACCGACGCTACTTTTTGGGAAAAGTACAGAGCGGAAAGAAGTTTGTAAATTATAAAGTAGAATGGTTTATAAATTATAAAATAGAATGGTTTATATATTTTATATGCACAGCGTTGTTGGTTTATATACATATTCCAAAAACACAAAAATGGGCGTCGCAATGTAATGCGACGCTACAACGCGTACAAAAGCTTATACAAAAAAATACCTTGAAATGATTTTTAATCAATCTCAAGGTATTTAACGTCTTATAAACATATTCGCAGATAAAATTGATGAAAAACGGTTAGTGCGAGACTTTTTTGGAGCGAGGCATACTGGCAAGTATGTCGCAGCGACTAAAAAGTCGAACAACCGTCAGACCGCAAGGTCGCAAATTTAGTTGCAATTTATGCTAGGGAGCCCATAGGATCCCAAGGTTTTAGCTCCTTCGGCTCTTTCTCATAAGCTTTTCTGAGTTTTTCCGGCAAGTATTTTTTGTTGACGACGACTTGGTAGACGTATTGGTCGAACCAGTCGGAGGTCATGACGAAGTGACCTTTGTAGCCGAATTTTTCTCCCCATGAGTTTTCAACTTTGAATCTTAGCGGTTCGTTGCCATTCATTTGAACTCCGGTGAAGGTCATTGCGTGTGTCATCATCGAGTATCCATAGTCGAGGGCGTCTTCTTTTGAAAGTTTCAAGTCGACGTTGAAGAGGGATTCGTAGTCGACAGCTTTTGTGTCGAGCATTGCTCTTTCATCTTCCACTACAGATGAGCGTCCTACGTCGCAACCGAACCAAACAGGATATCCGTCTTTTAATTGTTTTACGGCAGCTTTTTTAAGTTCTTCGATAGGAAGATTCAAGTGCTTTACAATTTTACCTTCAATAATGTTTCCAAGATATTTTATGGTATATGTTTGGTTGAAAGGTTTATCTTCTGTCGGTGAGTTGATTAATGAAATATATTGATCAATTTCTACGCCGATATATTTGTCAAAGAAGCTGTGTGCGTCCATGCCCTTGTCTTCAATAAGTTTTCCGTCTTTGTCGTGAAGAACCACGTCAAATTTTTCCGGCATTTGTCCAAGTGTTGAAGTCAAAACATTGTAGACGTCTTTCAAAACTTCTTCTTTTAACTCTCTTGCCTTTTTCACGCCTTCATTTTGCACTGCGTCTCTAAGTTCAGTTGTATATTTTCTCAAAATTTTGCAGAGATATTTGTTAAGTTGAACAGTTGCGGATGAGGTTTGAGATTCAGGATATGCATATTTTGGAACAAGTCCGTATTTTTTTACAATGTTTACAAACATATCCCATTGTCCGCCGTCCGACAACAAGTCCGACATAAGATAGTCCATAACTCTGTCTTCAAGTGGTTCATTTGCCTTTTCGATAACTGCTTCCATATAGTAGTTGCATCTTTCGAGTTTATCCCAAAACAATGTGTAGCTTTGTGAAAGTTCAAAGTTTTCAAGATTAAACTTTTTAATCACGATATTTCTCAAAACATTCATCGAAGCAAACATCCAGCATCTGCCTGATTGCTTTTGGTTTGTAACTTCGCCGTTTTTAATATCCACATTAAAAGCGAACGGTTCATCTTTGAGTGCATTCACATCTCTTGCAACCTTTTGAACTCCGTTGTATGTTGCGGCGTTCATTGCAACGATATTTCTCTTGTCTTCTAAAAATTCTTTTTCATATTCATTTATTTTATCAATACTTAATCTCGTCATAATTTCCTCCTAGAGTTCCCAAGGTAGTAGTTTTACAGGTTCCATATTTAATGCAGCAAGTTCTTCCTTGTTAAGGAAAGACTTTTTAGGAATGATTTCATAGGCATAGTTGTCAAACCATGCTTCATCCATAACAAGATATCCTGCAAGTCCTGCCTTTTCACCCCATGAATTTTGAACCTTAAATCTGAGTCCCTTTGAAGAATTGTCATATCCCACAATAACCATAGCGTGTGTAGCTTCGGATTCGCGAGTTATCATTCTTTGGACCTTGTTTGTCTTTGTGTCCACACCGAAAAGTGAATCTCTGTCGAGAATATTGTAGAGCATAAATCCTGTGTCAAGACCGTCTCTTGAAATCAAAGAATCCTTGCCCACGTCGCATGCAAACCAAACAGGTTCGCCGGCATCTATCATCGACATAACAATTTCCTTCATTCTTGCAATCGAAACATTTACATATCTCAAACTGCCGCCGATTCTTTGTTGAATGAAAACTCTTTCATAAAGAACATTTTCTTCCTTGTTTTTGCCCGGATAATTTCCAAGTTCAACATATTCCGAAACATCTTCCTTAAAAAATTCATTGTAAAATTCAATCGGAGAAATATTTCTTCTTTCAATCAATTTATTGTCCTTGTCTTTTACGCAAAGATCAAATCTCTTTGGCGGAACGCCCAATGAAATCGCGGTAATTCTATACACATCCTTCATTGCCTTTTCCTTGATGCATTCGATTTCGGATTCTCTGCCTTCTTTAAAAGCATCTCTTATTGCCTTTGCCGCAATCTTTAATCTCTTGTCGAGATTGTCAATCAAATCATTTGTGCGACTTACATTCTTTGAATCCGGATATGCATACTCAGGAACAATACCGTACTTTGCGATCAAACGTTGGAAAGTTGTCCACCAAGCACCGTCATCTGCAGCATAAAAAACAACATTTCTATTTAATCTGTCATCCAAATCTTTATCTTTCAACTCAATAACATCGTCCAAATATTGATTTGCACGTTCAAGCTTGTCGAAGAAATAAAGATAATTGTGTGAGAACTTAATATCTTGAAGCTTGAAATTCTTCAAAACACTCACCTTTAAAGTATTTAAACCGGCAAACATCCAACATCTGCCTGATTGCTTTTGATTTGTAATCCTTCCGATTGTCAATTCCTTTGAAAAAACATTCGGATTTTTATTTACCAATTCATAATTTATGGACGCATCCATAATACCAACCGATGCAACCGCATTTTGAGACATCCTGCTGAAGTTCTTATCATAATTTTCTTTGAACTCTTTGAGCATGTCTTTCGTAATTTCTCTATCCATAAAATCCTCCTTATATCATTTTGAAAGCTCACCTTTCAAATTTTTTCTACAACTTTTATTTTAACACTTTTAAAATGTGATTACAAGCATAAAACTTACATCAAAATAATTAATAGATTGATATTGGGGTGTGGGGAGTAGATAGTGGTTATAAAATTGTATAAAAATGAATTTATGTATTTGTATGTTCCAGATTTATGTATGTGTTTATTAACGCCGCTGTAACGGCGGGTTCTGTGAATCCCGCCGCCCATTTTTGTGTATGTTGAATATATATTATTACCAACAACGGTGTATATATAATGTAAACCCAACAATTAATTCAATTTATAATTCACCCATCATTGTGTGTTTTCAAAAATTTTTCTACCCATTTTCCTTCTTGGCGGCGATACACCTTTTTATCTCATCTCACAACGAAATCAAAGATTTCTGTTCGATGGATAAAAAAACTGGTCGCCGCTACCTACAGCGGTTACCAGTTTCTACAATTTACATTCAATTTTATTTGCGAGGATATTTTGATGAGACGCTTGCAACATAGACCGCAAATCTACATCTATTCTACTTCAAAAACAACTTCTATCTTCCCTTCCGCTTCTTCAAACGAAACGTCTGTATCCACATCTTTTCTATCCAAAAGCTTAAATCTTATAGTCTTGATATCCTTGGCGTTCTCAATATAGAATTGATGGTTTACAGTCGATTTGCCTGTTGGTCCGGTTCTAAATTCATCTCGTACGTCTCCCGGAATATAATAAACCATTTCCGTCGCTTCCACACCGTCATCAATCGTCCACTGTCCAATCAATTCATTTTCCGGAAATACAATTGTATAGTTGTCCGCTTTTTTTATTTTACATTCCACTTTACTCGAGAGATTTTCGCTCAATTTCGGCTTTCCATCATTTTGTAGTTCGAAAAAATTCTCCTTAAAAACTTCATCATTTACAAAAAACCAATCTCCGTTATTGTAAAAATCATCCGCAAGCTGTTCTTTGTAAAAACTGACCTCAAATGTTTTAAACTCATCACTCTTTGAATTGTCTTTCGCTCCGTTATTTGAACCGCATCCAAATAGCATTGATGCCATGGATATCGATAAAAATATTAATACTCTTTCTCTAAATTTTCTTTGCATGTTAATCTCCTTCCTAATGAAATATTATTATTTTCTTGCAAGTTCCTTCCTTTCGTCCCACTTTCCACACATTAAAGTCTTCCACTTCTCTTATAATTCTTTTCCAACTTTTTACTGACAAAAAGTATAACATTAAATTATATATTTTTATTGCTTTGTACTCAGCTTGTATTCATCTTGAAAAATTATCTTCATAATTTACAGACTTATAAAACTGACCATCATTAAAAATATTCTTTTAACAAATAGATTTATTATAAGAATGATTTTCGCATATTTATATTATAAACCTTTTCAAAAAAAATCAAGTCAAAGTATTTGATTTATTTATAGACATACTATTATTTAATAATCTTATCATTACTTATTAAACGTATTTCCAAAAAGTAGACTTTTAATTTTTCTAAATTTATATTGCACTTCAATTGCGGCGATACACCTTTTCACACGAAAAAAACCGTCCCGCTACGGCGTTGTTTGCAATTTTCTACCTTTTATCCTCGCCGTTATTTGCGATGATAATTTGATGAGAAACGGTTAGATAGAGTGTTTTTGGAGTGAGGCGTACTGGCAAGTACGTCGCAACGACGAAAACACGAAATCAACCGTTTATCGCAAATTAGCGCGCAAATAAAAAAAGAGCTTAACATAGCCCTTTTTTAAATATCTTATACCAATTCAATAATACACATTTCCGATGCATCGCCACGACGAACACCTGTTTTAATGATTCTTGTGTATCCACCTTTTCTATCGGCATATTTAGTATTGTATTCAGTGAAAACCTTCTTTGCCGCTTCATTATTAAATAGGAAAGAATTGACTTGTCTTATTGCGTGAAGATCGCCTCTTTTACCAAGAGTAATCATATTATCTGCAAGTTTTCTCAATTCTTTTGCTCTTGTGACTGTTGTAACAACACGTCCATTTAATAAGAGAGAGGTTGTAAGGTTTCTAAGCATTGCCATTCTGTGGTCAGATCTTCTGCCAAGCTTTCTTTGTGCCATTAATAACCCTCCTTAACTTTCAGTTTCTTTTAAACTAAGACCGTATTCAGCCAATTTGTTGATGACTTCTTCCAAACTTTTTCTTCCAAGGTTTCTGACTTTTAACATATCGTCTTCCGACTTTTCTGTAAGTTCAGCAACTGTGTTGATGTTTGCTCTCTTCAAACTGTTGAATGAACGAACGCTCAAATCAAGTTCTTCAATTGACATCTTCAAATATCTTTGCTTTGCACGATCATCTCTTAATTTTAATATCCCACCTTGGTCCATATTTTCGCATAGACCGCTTATGAGACTTAAATGTTCGATTAAAATTCTTGCGCCCAAGGAGGCCGCTTCATCCGCGTTTATGGTTCCATTCGTCCAAATTTCCAAAACTAATCTGTCATAGTCTGTAATTTGTCCGACTCTAGTGTTTTCAATTTTGAAATTCACTTTCTTTACAGGTGTAAATTCTGAGTCGATTGGAATATCCCCTATGGATGTGGATTCTTTTAAAGCTTCTTTATTCTTTTCTTGGAGCACATAACCTCTGCCGTGTGTAAGGTCCATTTCAATGACTAGGTGTCCATTTTTATTTACGGTTGCGATTTTTAAATCTTTATTAATAATATCACAATCCGTTCCTGTAATAATGTCCGCCCCTGTAACTTCCTTCGGGCCCTTTACATCGATAAGAAGTTTTTGTGGTTCTTTTGTATAGCTTTTTATAGCCAAGTTTTTTATATTTAGAATAATTTCCGGAACATCTTCATAAACACCTTCAATAGTTGAAAATTCATGAAGAACTCCTTGAATTCGAATATTAGAAATGCTGCTTCCCGGAAGACTTGATAGAAGTACCCTTCTCATTGAGTTTCCTAAAGTAGTTCCATATCCTCTTTCAAGCGGCTCGATAGAGATTTTAGCGTAGCTCTTGTCCTCGCTCATATCTAAAATTTCGATAATAGGCTTTTCAATTTCCATAAGGTTCCCTCCTTGCAAGATTAATCCCTAAACTCTTCTGCGTTTAGGAGGTCTGCATCCGTTATGTGGAATAGGTGTTACGTCTTTGATAGATGTAACTTCAAGTCCTGATGCTTGAAGAGCTCTGATAGCAGCTTCTCTTCCTGAACCAGGTCCTTTAACATAAACTTCCACCGTCTTTAAACCATGTTCCATTGCTTTCTTTGAAGCAGTTTCAGCAGCTTCTTGTGCAGCAAATGGAGTACTTTTTCTTGAGCCTCTAAATCCGAGTCCTCCGGCACTTGCCCATGAAATCAGATTGCCTTGCATATCTGTCAAAGACACCATTGTATTGTTAAATGATGAAGAGATATGGGCTTGACCTTTTTCTATATTTTTTCTGGCTCTTCTTTTAACTCTAGTAGCCTTTCCTTTATTACTTGCCAAGATTTATCCCTCCTTATTTTTTACCGGCTTGTCCCGGACCTTTTCTTGTCCTAGCGTTCGTCTTTGTTCTTTGTCCTCTTACCGGAAGACTTCTCTTATGACGTTGACCTCTGTATGAACCGATTTCGCGAAGTCTCTTAATATTAAGAGCAACATCACGGCGAAGATCTCCTTCAACCTTTATATGTTCCATAGCAGTTCTGATTTTAGCAGCATCTGCTTCGGTCAAATCACGTACACGAATATCCGGATCAACTCCGGCATCTGTCAAAATTTTCTTTGAAGTAACTCTACCAATTCCGAAGATGTATGTTAAACCGATTTCGATTCTTTTATCTCTAGGAAGGTCGATACCTGCAATTCTTGCCATATTAATTAGCCTCCTTAACCCTGTACTTGTTTATGTTTAGGGTTTTCACAGATTACCATTACTTTTCCGCCTCTTTTAATAATTTTGCATTTGTCGCAAATTTTCTTTACGGATGGTCTTACTTTCATCTTTATTTCATCCCCTTAATTATTTGTTTCTCCAAGTGATCCTGCCCTTGGTAAGATCGTATGGAGATAGTTCCAAGTTTACTCTATCTCCCGGCAAAACTCGAATATTGTGCATTCTTAATTTACCGGAAATATGCGCGATAATTTCATAACCATTATCAAGTTTTACTTTAAAAATAGCATTAGGGAGAGCATCTACAACAACGCCCTCAACCTCAATAGTATTCTTTTTTGACATTAATACTTGTCCCCCTCGTTGTACCTTTGCATTAGTTTCTTTAAATTTTTGTTTGTTAACGAAAATGATTCGTCTTTAAAAGCATTGTCATTTAAAATAGCCAAATGTTTTATTTTCTTTTTCTTCGGCGTTTCCAGCTTTCTGGTTTTTCCATCTGAAATTAAAACAAAATCATTATCAACCACTTCTACAATCACAAAATGTTTAAACATATCGTGACCTGCCTTGCTTCTAACAATTTGTCCGGGTACTATCTTCTCTATCATTGATTACTTAAGACCCTCGAAGATTTCTTTTGTAACTTCTTTTGGACTCTTGTTACCATCAATGTTAAGGACAAGTCCTTGTTTGTTGTAATAGTCGATTAATGGACTGGTTTCTCTTTCGTACACACCTATACGATTCTTAACCGTTTCTTCATTATCATCAGCCCTTTGAATGAGCTCGCCTCCGCAGTGGTCACAAACGTTTTCCTTCTTTGGAGGATTAAAGGCAATGTGGAAGCTTGCCTTGCAATCTTTGCATACACGGCGACCCGTGATCCTGTCAAGTAGAACACTCTTGTCTACATCTATATTAACAACTCTGTCAAGCTTGATTCCTTCTTCTTTCAAAAATCCGTCAAGCGCTTCAGCTTGAGGAATTGTTCTTGGAAAGCCATCCAACAAAAAGCCCTTCTTTGCATCGTCTTTTCTTAGTCTGTCTTTCACAAGTTCAATTGTCAGCTCGTCAGGAACAAGTTTACCTTCATCCATATATCCCTTTGCTTTTTTACCAAGCTCTGTTCCATCTTTAATATTTGCTCTAAAAATGTCACCTGTTGAAATATGTGGAATACTAAATTCTTCTTTAATTTCTATAGCTTGAGTGCCTTTTCCGGCACCCGGTGCACCTAATAATATTAGTCTCATTAGCCTAAAAATCCTTTATAGTGACGCATGGTCATTTGTGCTTCAATTTGTTGTACAGTTTCGAGTGCAACACCTACCACGATGATCATCCCTGTTCCTTGGAAAGCAACGTCAAGGTTTGAAAAGTGTGATAGTAATAGCGGTAAGCTTGATAAAATAGCAAGTGCAAGACCACCGATGAACGTTATTCTGTTAACAGTTCTTGAAAGGAATTGACTTGTCGGCTTTCCAGGTCTGATTCCCGGAATAAAACCGCCTTGTGATTGAATATTCTTTGCATATTCAACTGTGTTAAATTGAATTGCATTGTAGAAATACGTAAAGAATACAATAAGCACAAAATTTATGATTAGATAAATCCAAAAACCGAATTTACCGTCTTGTGTTAACCAATTGTGTAGGAAATTTGCAAAACCACCCTTTGAGAAAAGAGCAATTGTTGCAGGAATTTGCATAAATGTCGATGCGAAGATAACAGGCATAACTGAAGCCATATTAACCTTAATTGGAATATGTGTAGCTTGTCCGCCATAAACTCTTCTTCCAACAACACGCTTTGCATATTGGACCGGAACCCTTCTTTCACCTTCTTGGATAATAACAACAAATGCAACAATTGCAACCATAATCAAAAGATAAATGATAACAGCAATCCATGATGTTACACCTGCTTGTGCAAGTCTGAAATTCTTCATCAAAGTTTCAGGTAATCTTGCAACGATACCAACGAAGATAATAAGTGAAATACCGTTTCCAACTCCGTTTTCTGTAATTCTGTCTCCGAGCCATACAAGGAAACTTGTACCGGCTACGAGTGTTATAATAATGAGTGAGTTTTGAATGAATCCGGTTGCTGTAACAGCCTTGCTGTAAAGACCGAAAACTGTACCCATTGATTGAATGAGTGCCAAAACAACACCTGTAACTCTTGTAATATTATTGAGTTTTCTTCTTCCTTCTTCTCCTTCTTTTGCAAGTTCTTCAAGTTTAGGAATTGCAACTGTAAGAAGTTGGATAATAATTGACGCCGTGATATATGGATAAATATTCATGGCAAATATACTCATATTGGAGAGCGAACCACCGGCCATCAAGTCCAAAAATCCGAGAACGCTTTGTCCCGCACTTTCAAAAATCTTTGCGATTTGTGACTTATCAATAAATGGTGCCGGTATATGACTTCCTAAGCGGAAAATAAAGAGACAAAATAATGTAAAAAGCATTTTGTTTCTTATTTCCTTAACTTTCCATGCGTCTCTTAATGTTTTAAACATTAGTTCACCTCAGCTGTTCCACCAGCTTTTTCAATCTTTTCTTGTGCAGACTTGCTGAACTTTTGTGCTTTAACAGTAAGCTTCTTGGATAAATCTCCTTCGCCTAAAATTTTAATAGCACCAACACTTCTGTGTACAAGTCCTTTTTCGATCATTGCAGCCTTGTCAACTGTTTGACCATTGTCAAATGCTTCAAGTTCTGAAACATTAACGATTGAATAATCCGTTCTCCATATGTTTGTAAATCCTCTTTTCGGCATACGTCTGAAAAGTGGCATTTGGCCCCCTTCAAATCCAGGACGTGTACCGCCACCGCTTCTGGAATTTTGTCCCTTCATACCGCGAGTAGAAGTTTTACCCATTCCGGAACCGATTCCTCTTCCAACTCTTTTCTTGGAAGTTCTCTTAAGTCCTTTTAAATTACTTAGATCCATAATTCCCTCCTAGTCAATAACCTCAACAATGTGTTTAACCTTGTTGATCATTCCTCTAATTTGTGGAGTATCGGTTGTTTCAACTACGTGGCCAATTCTGTGAAGACCTAAAGCTTTAACAATCCTTCTGTGACTTTCGGGTTTACCGATGAGACTTCTCTTTTGTCTAAATTTTATTGTAGCCATAAGACGCCTCCTAACCTAATATTTCATCCACTGACTTGCCTCTCATCTTTGCAACGTCTTCCGGACGTTTCAAACTTGATAGACCTGCCATGGTTGCGTTAACAACATTTCTTGGGTTATTACTGCCAAGACACTTTGTACGAATATCTTTGATACCTGCAAGTTCGCAAACTGCACGAACAGCTGCTCCTGCAATAACTCCGGTACCTTCTTTTGAAGGCTTTAGAAGTACACTGCCTGCACCGTATCTACCAATGATTTCGTGTGGAATTGTTGTATCTTGAATAACAACCTCGATCATATTCTTCTTTGCATCAGCAACAGCTTTTCTAATAGCTTCCGGAACTTCAAGAGCCTTGCCCATTCCGATGCCGACGTGAGACTTTTGATCTCCGACAACAACGAGTGCGGCAAATCTGAAGTTCTTACCACCTTTAACAGTCTTAGAAACTCTGTTGATTGCAACAACTCTTTCTTGTAAATCGAGTTCTTCGTGATTAATTCTCTCAGTCAAAGTAATACCTCCTTCTAGAAGTCGAGTCCGGCTTCTCTAGCGCCTTCAGCCAATTCTTTAATGCGACCGTGGTAAACATATCCGCCTCTGTCGAATACTACTTCCTTGATGCCATTTTTAATAGCACGCTTTGCAACAAGTTCGCCAACCTTTTTAGCAGCTTCCTTGTTTGATGTGTGTTCAAGACCTAATTCCTTGTCTAGGGATGAAGCAGCAGCGAGCGTCCTCATTTCAACATCATCAATGATTTGAGCATAAATATGCTTAGAACTTCTTCTAACACAAAGTCTTGGTCTTTCAGCAGTACCGTTTACCTTGTTTCTTACGCGAAGATGTCTTTTTATACGAGTTTGATTCTTATCAACTTTTTTTATCATTTAAAAGACCTCCTACTTACCAGTCTTACCGACTTTACGACGTACATGTTCATCAACGTAACGAACACCTTTTCCTAGATATGGTTCAGGTGGTCTGTAACCTCTGACGAGAGCCGCAAATTGTCCGACTTGTTGTTTATCAGCACCTGAAATTACAATTGTTAAGTTGTCCGGTGTTTCAACTGTCAAACCTGCTGGAACTTCAACATCGAGTGGATGTGAAAAGCCAAGGGTAAGACCCAACTTTTTACCGTTCATACTTGCTCTGTAACCGGTTCCGATAATCTTTAATTCCTTCTTAAATCCTTCTGTAACACCTTCAACCATATTTGCAACAAGACTTCTTGTCAAACCGTGAAGACTTCTGACTCTCTTTGTTTCGTCAGCTCTAATTACATGGATTTCATTATCCTTTACTTCAAAAGTCATTTCCTTAACAGCCGTAAAAGAAAGTTCACCCTTAGGCCCCTTAACCTTAACTGTTTGGTCCTTAATATCTACAGTACAGCCTGAAGGAATTGCAATTGGTTTCAATCCGATTCTACTCATAATCTCCTCCTTACCATACGTAGCAAATAACTTCGCCGCCAACCTTTTGAGCACGAGCATTCTTGTCTGTCATAATTCCCTTAGAAGTGGAAATAATGGCAATACCAAGACCGCCTAAAACTCTTGGCAGTTCATTTGTATTTACATAAATTCTTAAACCAGGTTTAGAAATTCTTCTGATACCTGAAATAACTCTTTCTTTACTATTAATATATTTCAACGCAATACGAATTGTCTTAGAAACTCCGTCTTCAAGAACCTCAAAATCCTTGATGTATCCTTCATCTTTTAGAATTTCAGCAATCGAAACTTTAATTTTACTAGCCGGAATGTCTACGAATTCGTGCCTTTGACTATTTGCATTTCTAATTCTCGTAAGCATATCTGCAATAGGATCAGTTAACATAATTTACCTCCTTCAAAGCTTACCAGCTTGCCTTTCTTACTCCAGGAATTTCACCCTTGTAAGCGAGTTCTCTAAAACAAATACGGCAAATACCATATTTTCTGAGATAGGCGTGTGGTCTTCCACAAATCTTGCAACGATTGTATTGTCTTGAAGAGAATTTAGGAGTTCTCTTTTGACTTGCTATCTTTGATTTCTTTGCCATTAAAATCCTCCTTATTTTCTGAACGGCATACCGAGAAGACCCAATAATTCTTTTGCTTCCTCGTCTGTCTTAGCCGTTGTAACAATAACGATGTCCATACCGTGTATCTCTTCAACTTCGTCATAAATGATTTCAGGGAAAATCAATTGTTCTCTGACACCCGTAGCATAATTTCCACGACCGTCAAAACTTCTGTCGCTAACCCCTCTGAAGTCTCTAACACGTGGCAAAGAGATATTTACAAACTTGTCCAAGAAGTAATACATCTTGTCACCTCTTAGAGTAACCTTTGCACCTATCTTCATACCTTCACGAAGTTTAAAATTAGCAATAGACTTTCTTGCGTGGGTTACAACAGGAGCTTGACCTGAAATAAGAGCCAATTCCTTAACAATTGCATCCAACATCTTCGGATTGTCCTTTGCCTTACCCAAACCAACGTTTAAAGTAATCTTTTCAAGCTTTGGAACTTCGTTTATATTCTTATATCCAAATTTCTCAACCAATTGAGAAACTACTTCATTCTTATATTTTTCTAATAATCTTGGAGCCATCTATATCATCCTCCTAGTCTATAACTTCGCCATCAGATTTTCTAAATCTTACTTTAGTGCCATCTTCAAGGAACTTATAGCCGATTCTTGAACGCTTCTTTGCTGATGTATCGTAATACATAACATTTGAAACATCAATCTTGCCTTCTCTCTTAACAAGTCCGCCCGGTTTTTGTGGTCCCATAGGTTTTTGGTGCTTAACTTGAATATTAACACCTTCAACAATAACCTTCTTTTCTTGTGGGAAAGAACGCAAAACCTTTCCGGTTTTTCCTTTATCTTTACCGGCAATTACTATTACTGTATCATCTTTTCTAATCTTCATATGAAACTCCTTATAGTACTTCCGGAGCAAGTGAAACGATCTTCATGAAATCATTTTTTCTTAGCTCTCTTGTGACAGGCCCGAAAATACGGGTGCCAACCGGGTTCTTGTCATCTTTTATAATAACGCATGCGTTGTCATCGAAAGAAATGTAACTGCCGTCAGCACGTCTTACAGGACGAACTGTTCTTACAATAACAGCCTTTTGAACATCACCTTTTTTTACAACTCCGCCGGGTGTTGCACTTTTGACAGCAACAACTACGATATCCCCAACAGATGCGATCTTTCTTCTTGTTCCTCCGAGAACCTTAATAACGAGGACTTCTTTAGCACCTGAGTTATCAGCAACTCTCATGCGACTTTCTTGTTGTATCATAATTCCTCCTTAATTAACGTGCTTCCTCAATGATTTGAACGAGGCGCCATCTCTTAGTTTTTGACAAAGGTCTGGTTTCCATAATTTGAACCTTGTCACCGATCTTAGCTTGGTTTTGTTCATCATGAGCTTTAAAAACTGTTGTACGATTAATTCTCTTCTTATAAACAGGGTGAGCGACTTTGGTTTCAACTTTAACTGTGATCGTCTTGTCCATCTTATCGCTTGTAACGATACCGATCTTAGTCTTTCTTAAACTTCTTTCCATAACCTTAAGCCTCCTTCCTTATTCCAAGAGCTCTTTCGCTCTCAATAGTCTTAATCTTTGCTATTTCTTTTCTAACAATACGAATCCTCATCGGATTTTCAAGACCACCGGTTACAGCTTGAAAACGAAGATTGAAGAGCTCTGCTTTCAATTCTTGAAGTTTAGCTTGTAATTCTTGATCCGATAATTGTCGAATTTCATTAATCTTCATCAGCTTCACCGCCTTTAGCTTCTACATCATCACGAGTGATGAACTTAGTCTTAATTGGTAACTTGTGTTGGGCAAGTCTCATAGCTTCTCTAGCGTCTTCAAGAGGAACGCCGCCCATTTCAAACATAACTCTTCCCGGTTTAACAACAGCTACCCAATATTCCGGAGCTCCTTTACCGGAACCCATACGTGTTTCAGCAGGCTTCTTTGAAACCGGCTTATCCGGGAAAATCTTAATCCAAATACTACCGCCACGCTTAATATACCTTGTCATAGCACGACGTGCAGCTTCTATTTGGTTGGAGGTAATCCATGCAGGTTCGAGAGCTTGAATAGCATATTCGCCGTAAGTAATAGTATTACCCTTGTTTGCGAAGCCCTTCATTCTGCCCCTGTGGACTCTTCTTCTTTTGACTCTTTTAGGCATCAACATAACTACATATCCTCCTACTTATTAGATTGTCCCTTGACAAATCTCTTTCTTCTTCTCTTCTTTCCGTCATCAGCAGGCTTTACTTCAGGAAGCTTACCATTTAAAACTTCGCCCTTGTAAATCCAGACCTTGCAGCCAATCTTACCATAAGTAGTATTAGCTTCTGCAAAACCGTAATCGATATCTGCTCTGATAGTTTGAAGAGGAATTGTACCTTCACTGTATCTTTCAGCTCTTGCAATATCAGCTCCGCCTAAACGACCGGAAACTTGTGTCTTAATACCCTTTGCTCCAGCTCTCATAGTTCTTTGGATAGCAGACTTCATAGCACGTCTAAATGCAATACGTCTTTCCAAAGCAGCTGCAATATTTTCTGCAACCAATTGAGCATCAACATCAGGATTCTTTACTTCTTCAACGCTTACAACAACATCTTTACCTGTGACCTTGTTTAACTTCAATCTCAAAGTTTCAACACCTTCACCGCCACGTCCGATAACTACGCCCGGCTTTTGAGTGAAAATAGAAACCTTAACCTTGTTTACAGCGCGTTCAATATCAATCTTGGAAATTCCCGCTTGGTATAATTCCTTCTTTAAAAACTCTCTAATCTTGTAATCTTCAATAAGATTGTCGGAGAAGTCTTTCTTACTTGCAAACCATCTGGAATTCCAATCCTTGATAACTCCAACTCTTAGTCCATGTGGATTAACTTTTTGACCCATAATTCAAACTCTCCTTTACTCATCTGCGACTACAACGCCAATGTGACTGGTACGTTTTATAATAGGATAAGCCTTACCCTTAGCCTTTGGACGATATCTCTTCATCCTTGGGCCTTCATTTGCGAAAGCTTCCTTAACAATCAACTTTTCTCTATCTGCTTCAAAATTATGTTCAGCATTAGCAACAGCACTCTTTAAAACATCAGAAAGAATGCGTGCACCCTTCTTAGGAGTAAACATCAAGAAAGCTAAAGCTTCGTCCACTTGCTTTCCACGAATCTCTTGACAGATAAAGTGTACTTTTCTAGGACTGATTCTTACATATTTAGCAATTGCACTTGTCTTCATATGAACTCCTCCCTACATACCTGCCGTCTTAGCATCTTTGCCGGCATGTCCTTTAAATGTTCTAGTAAGAACGAACTCTCCAAGTTTGTGGCCAACCATATCTTCTGTAATATATACAGGTACATGCTTTCTTCCGTCATGTACAGCAATCGTGTGACCTACAAATTCCGGAAATATTGTTGATCTTCTAGACCATGTCTTAATAACTTTTTTATCATTCTTCTCGTTTAATGCTTCAACCTTCTTCATAAGATGTTCATCAACGAAAGGTCCTTTTTTAATCGATCTAGCCATTTTTCCTCCCTACTTGGTTCTTCTTCTGATAATCATTGCATCAGACTTTTTGCCCTTCTTACGTGTCTTTACACCGTGGCTCTTCTTGCCCCAAGGTGTCATAGGTGCAGGACGTCCTACAGGAGCTCTACCTTCACCACCACCATGCGGGTGATCTACCGGGTTCATAGCTGAACCTCTAACATGTGGGCGTCTACCCATCTTGCGGCTTCTTCCTGCCTTACCGATTGTGATAAGTTCGTGTTCTTGATTTCCAACAGAACCGATAGTTGCACGGCATTCTGCAAGAACCATTCTCATTTCGCCTGAAGGAAGTCTCATTTGAGCATACTTACCTTCTCTACCCATAAGTTGAGCTTCATTACCTGCTGAACGAGCTAATTGTCCGCCTTTGCCAGGTTTCAACTCAATATTGTGAAGGAAAGTACCGACAGGAATATCCTTTAACTTCAAAGCATTTCCTACCTTAATATCAGCGTTTTCACCTGATAAAATAGTATCGCCTACCTTGAGTCCTTGTGGGTGAAGAATATATCTCTTTTCCCCGTCCTTATAGAAAATAAGAGCAATATTTGCACTTCTATTTGGATCGTACTCAATAGCATTTACAATACCTGGAATACCATCTTTATCTCTCTTGAAATCGATAATTCTATACTTCTTCTTAGCACCGCCACCTCTGTGACGCATTGTAATTCTACCCTTGGAATTTCTACCTGCATTCTTTGCTAAAGAAACCACCAAACTCTTTTCAGGATACTTCTTTGTGATTTCTTCGAAAGTAGAAACCGTCATATGACGACGGCTAGGTGAGGTCGGTTTAAAACTTTTAATTCCCATAATCTAACCTCCTACTACTCAAGGCTTTCGAAGAACTCAATACCCTTTGATTCCGGAGTAAGCTTTATAATAGCCTTCTTCCAATCTGAAGTTCTTCCCTCTGTCATACCTTGACGTTTCTTCTTACCGGTTACATTCATAATAGTAACCTTCTCTACATCTACACCGAAAATAGTTTCAATAGCCTTCTTGACCTCAGTCTTATTAGCTGTCTTTAAAACCTTAAAAGTATACTTTCTTTCGGCTAAATCATCCATCGCCCTTTCTGTAACAACAGGACGTAAAATAATATCATATGCGTTCATTAGTTAAAAACCTCCTCAACTCTTTTGAGTGCGGATTCACTGATAACCAAATTATCGTGCTTTAAAAGCTCATAAACATTGATTAAATCTGCATATGTTACCGCAGCTTTCTCTATATTTCTTGCTGATAAATAAACATTCTTGTCAACTGATTCAGTAACAACAAGTGGCTTTCTTGCACCCAACTTATCGAAAAACTCAATCATCTTTGAAGTCTTCGGTGCGTCAAAACTAATATTATCAACAACAATCATCTTACCGTCATTGAACTTGCTTGTCAAAGCTGAAGACAAAGCAACCTTCTTCAAACTCTTCGGTAACTTATATGAATAATCTCTTGGCTTCGGAGCAAAAACAACTCCGCCACCCTTCCATTGTGGTGAACGAGTTGAACCTTGTCTTGCAGAACCGGTTCCCTTTTGTCTCCATGGCTTTCTGCCACCGCCTCTTACTTCACTTCTTGTCTTGGTAGATTGAGTTCCTTGACGTCTATTTGCCAAGTGATTTACCACAGCTTGGTGAACAGCTGTTTCATTGATGTCTGATGCAAACAAAACTTCAGAAATTTCAATTTCTCTTAGCTCCTTGCCTGACATATCTACAACTTTTATCTTAGGCATTTCGTCCTCCTTTACTTCTTAAGCGCAGCCTTAACAAGAACCATACCGTTTCTTGCTCCCGGAACCGCACCCTTTACAAGCAAAAGATTCTTGTCTGCGTCTACGCGAACAATCTCAAGGTTTTGAACAGTAACCTTCTCATTACCCATTCTACCTTCCATTCTTTTGCCCTTAAAAACTCTTCCTGGATAAGTTCCTGCAGACAAACCACCCGGCATTCTGTGGAACTTGGAACCGTGTGACTCACGACCCCTTTGGAAACCGTGACGTTTAATAACACCTTGTGTTCCCTTACCCTTTGAAATACCTGTGATATCTACGAAACTACCTTCTTCGAAAATATCTACCTTCACTTCACTTCCAAGATCTAAAGCTTGGAAAGAATCATCTTTAAACTCTCTCAAAAAACGCATCGGCTTAGCACCGGCCTTTTCGAAATGTCCCTTCTTCGGCTTGTTAGCAAGCTTCTCGCGGATAGGTTCGAAACCCAGTTGAACTGCGTCATAACCTTCCTTATCTACCGTCTTCTTTTGAACAACAACATTCGGTGTTGCTTCAATAACGGTTACGGCAACCAACTCTCCGGTTTCACCGAAAATTTGTGTCATGCCGAGTTTTTTACCCATTATGCCTTTCATCTAAAGCACCTCCATATTTTATAGCGGATTGATCTTCAATCATATAAATCTTAACAGCCTATAACTTAATCTCGATATCTACACCTGTAGCTAAATTCAACTTCATCAAAGCATCTACAGTCTTTTGATTAGGATTCAAAATATCGATTAATCTCTTGTGAGTCCTTTGCTCAAATTGCTCTCTGGAATCCTTATTAACGTGAACAGATCTCAAAATTGTAATAATTTCCTTTTCTGTTGGAAGAGGAATAGGTCCTGAAACCTCAACGCCTGTTCTCTTTGCAGCTTCCACAATTCTCTTTGCAGAGTTGTCTAATAACTCATGATCATAAGCCTTAAGACGGATTCTGATTTTATTTTTTGTGCTCATATTACCCTCCTTCGTATGATAGCCCTTACATACGACGTCAATACAACAACTCATCCGGGTGTTTCCTCTTCCGCTTAAAAAGAAAAACCACAAAAGTCATTGCTTTCGCGAAAGCTCGCCGGCTTCGCATACTCCGGGAAAATCTCCCAATTCAAACGATTGGCCACCTTTCCCTTCAACGCCATCGACTTCGGGCACCTATATATTATAACACAAAGAAAACCGAATTACAAGCAAAAACTTAAAAAAATTGAAAAAATTTTTAAAAACCTGTAAAATCGAAACCTTAGTGTCAACCTGAATATAATAACATAAAAATTATAGGCGTGTCAAGGGAAAAAATGAATAAAAAATTACATCTTTTTATAAAAACTTTTTTTCATTTAAAATACATACATTCGCAATCGATGAAAACGTTAATATTATATGTAGCGGGACGGTTCTGTGAATCCTCCCGCCCATGTTTGTATATATGGAATATATATCAACACCAACAACGGTGTGTATATAAAATATAAACCCAAAAAATACCACACCCCATTTATACACGATGATAAATTTTTACAATTATATACACATGTACACGCATCTGTAGCGGCTGGCATACGTTGTGACAATAGGAACAACGATGTCCTGCCGCCATATATGTCGTTTATACAATTTACAACCCAACCAACAACGTTGTGCATGTAAAATATATAAACCATAAACCCTTTCCAATTTATAAACATATATTCGCTCTGTGTGTCCCCCAGAAAGTAACGGCGGGTTATATCCCGCCGCATATCTGACTTTCGTTGTTATAACAACATACAGCTAACGATAAATCTAAAAATATAAAACCGAAACATGCTACGAGAAAACATTACCCACACCGATAAATTTTTCAATTATATACGTATATGTACGCGTTGTAGCGTGACGGCATACGTTACGACGAAAGGAGTAACGATGTCCTCACGCCATATATCAAGTTCAAACAATTTACAACCCCACCAACAACGTTGTGTCAATATAATATGTAAGCAAAAAACCAAAAAAAATTTAAACACATATCTTCGCTCTGTACGTTCCCCAAAAATACCACACGTAAATATTTCTCACACTGATAAAAACATCAATTGTATAAATTCGCAAACGCATTATACCTACGTATTTGATTTCGTTGTTATAACAACATACAGTCATAGATGAATATATAAAAAAATAGAATACATAAATTTCGTTGTTATAACAACATACAGCTAACGATAAATATATAAAATATAAATCCAAAACTATTAATCCAAAAATATAAATCTAAAAATATAAATCCAAAAATATAGATCTAAAACTATAAATCTAAAAATATAAATCTACAAATATTAATCTGAAAATATAAACTAAAACCCTTTACCAACTCTCCACCCCAACAACAACACTTATTACATAAAATATAAAACCCATACCTCACAACAATTGCGGCGATACACCTTTTTACGCGTTCGGTTACGAAATCGAAGATTTCTACCTCACCCGTAAAAAAACTGGTCGCCGCTACGGCTGTGTTTTCAATTTCATACAAAATAATTTGCGAAAATAACCGCAAATAATAAAAAAACAGAGCGTGTTTCCACGCCCTGTTCTATTTAGAATATCTCAAACAATTATCTTTCTCTAATTTCAAAAGCTTGTCCGTTAACTCTATTCCATTTTTCATCAACACCATTCGGTTGTCTTTCAAAAACATGACCAACTGCTGCTTCATGAACGTCATAGAAGTACCATGCGCTTCTTAGATTGTCAATGAATGAATGTTTAGATCTCATTAAGTTGTTATCAACATAAGCTTTGTCAGCTTTTCTGTTGAGCATTCTGTTTACGATTGCAACAACTTCAGCTCTTGTAATCAAGTTGTTTGGTCTGAATGTGTTGTCTTCGTATCCTGTGATCCATCCTGCGCCACCAACTCTATTGATTAGAGTGTATGCCCAGTCTGTTGATGGAACATCTCTGAATGTTCTCCATGTGTCGATATTTCCTGCGTATCTTGCTGCAATTGCTGCAAATTCACGTCTTGTTATCGGTTGATTTGGTCTAAATGTTCCATCTTCGTAACCTTTAACAACACCTTGTCTTGCAACGATATCAACTGCTGTCTTGTACCAATCTCCAGCCTTAACGTCCTTAAATTGTGGAGCGCCTGATACTGATTGATTGATTGAAAGTCTTGCGAAAATCATTGCAACTTCAGCTCTTGTAATTGTTCTGTTCGGTCCGAAAGTATTGTCGCCGTATCCTTTGATATATGAGAAGTGATCGCGAGCGTTGAGTTCAGCAGGAGTCCAAACCTTTTTGATTTCTACAGGTTTCTTTGGTTCTTCCTTCTTGTCGTCTTTTCTCCAATATTCATAGTCATATCTTATTTCTTCAGATACCCAAACTGATGGATCGCAAGGTTCTTTAATTTGTCTTGCATAAACAAATTGTTCATCTTCGAGTGGATATGGTGTGTAAACTTCCCATTCACCGAAAGTATCAACTTTTGTTCTTAAAATAGGATAATCTCTGTATCTTACTTCGATAACAGCTCCCGAAATTCCGCGTCCTGTGATATATTCGTCTGAATCATAAACAGGATTCATTTCAGGTGCCGGTGTCATGCATCTTAAATCTGTTACGTGAACAGTAATTGGCACTTCAATTGATGTCGTTTTATTTGGATCATCTTTTGTTGGAGTTTTAATTGTAACTATAACTGTTGCATCCTTGTCTCCAGGTGTTTTTGTGTCGATAGGATTTTTGAACTTATAATCTGTATCTTTCGGTGCATCCTTATGATTTTCAATTCCTTCTTTCGGATCAGGATTTTCACCTACTTGTACTGTAATATCTTTTGGAATTGGTTCGAAGTAATTCCAATATCCTGTGAATGTTACTTCTTGTTTTGTTTCATCAACAGTTCTTACCCACTTATCGAAATACCATACTCCCTTTACTTTATCACCGTCTTTAACAACAAGTGACTTCATATCAGGAACTTTTAAAGTATCAGGAATTGCTGATAATTTTGCTGGATCTGTAGGTGCTTTAGGTGGTACAATTTCTGCCGGCAAATCTTTACCTAGTTTAGCAGATTTATATACATTTATTTGTCTGTATAAACCGTCATATTGTACTGTTAAAGTAAGGTCTTTTGTTACTTTACCTTCGACAATAGCATTACTATCACTTAATTTCCAGTCGTAAGCTCCGCCTTGTTTTTTCAATACTTCGTATTTATTTTCCGGTTTTGCGTTGACTAAAATATTGATAGCTTTGTCTTCTTTGTCTTTACCTGATAGCTTATTGTTGTCTAAATCAATTGTATTAGCCTTTGGATTTACATAGTATGCAAGTTCTGTGAATAGTTTTGATTCATCAGTTGGAGCTTTTGTTTGAGTTGTATCTTGAAGCCATAATTTACCTCTAAGATTATTTTTATGACTCTCATCATCTGATTTAAATGTTACAGTTACATAACCAGCTGGTTTTTCTTTGCCGTCTTCTTTTTTAACAATGTCGTCAATCTTCTTGTAGTGGAACTTAACAGTTGCTGGATTTGAAGTTAAATACTCAGCATTTGCCGGTACCTCAATACCATTTGTTCCTTTTGTTGTATCTTTTTCATAGCCAACTAGGTCAAAGTAATGATCATTAAATTCGCTTGCTTTTACTTCTGCATCTTCTGCTCCTGATTTGCTTGTGATATAAGTCTTATTAGGAAGCTTATATTCCGTAATATCAGCTATCTTAACTTCATCAGCCCAGTATTCAACATTAACAGTTCCTTGACCTTTTAATACAGCTTTAGCTGTAAATTCTTTAGCTGTTGTTATATTTGTATAATCTGCTGCTTCAAGTTCTGCATCACCATTGTACCACTTGTTATCTTTGTAGTTACCTTGAAGTGTTGTTGCTGGAATATCACCAGATTCTAAACTAGTATTTGGTTTTACGTAAATTGTTTGATAAAGAACTGGAGTTTTTGCGTTACCTTCCTTTGTTCCTATCTTAACACCTTCGCCAAGTAAGAACTTAACAGCTACCTTATCTGTAGGTAACTTATCTGGATCAATTTGATTTTCTTCGCCTGGTTTTACAGGTACCTTTAATGGTGATACATATAAAGTTTGTTTAGGAACAATTATACTTGATCCATCATCAAATTTAACCTCAATGCTACCTGTAGCACCATCAGGAAGATTTTGTTTTGAAGAATTTCTCTTTTCTTTTGGATCAGTTCCATCTTTACCAAGATCAGTGAATGTTGTAGTAGTTTCATCTAAAAGATTTTGTAAATTTGTATCGGCTTGTTTAAGCTTAACACCATTCTTCCAAGTGATTTTTGAACCATCTTTATCAGTTTCATCAACCCAAACTCTAATATCAACTGGGTCTAACTTATCTTTAAGTTGATCAGCCTTAGTTTGTTTGAAATTAACTTCCATTACAACAGAATCATCTTTAAAGTTTTCCTTTGTTACTTTTGTTGCTAATACTACATCAGCAGGTGTATCTGCCTTTGTTTTATCTGGTGTAAATTTCCATTCTTTTTGATTATCAATCTTAGCCTTGTTTTCATCCAATGCTACTGCTGTTAAGCCTGATTTTGTTAAAACATCTTGAAGTGATTTTCCTTCAACTGGATTTACATAATAAACGAATTCAGTTCCAGTTACATCAGTATTGTTCTTTTGGAATTTACCCTTGTTTCCATCAACCTTGATAGTAACCTTCTTGTAAGTTTTCTTTACATCTTCACTTGCTTCATTTTCTGGTATTATTGGATCAAGTTTCTTGTATTGAACTTCTACAGTTTGTATTTTTTCAGTTTGATATGTCTTTCCTGATACATCTATTGTTTTAGCAGTTCTTTCATAACCAAGGAATTTTGGCTCAGGAATATCATTTGCATTTACTGCTTCACCTATGTTTCCTTCAGCATATTTTGGATAGCCTTTTGGATTGGCAGATGTGTCAAGCTTATATTTATCAATAATAGCTGTACCTCTTAAATCAACATATTGAATAGCAACCTTACCTTGTGCTTTTGGTGCATATGCAGCATAGTAAGTTATTGAATCAAGCATTTCTTTTTCAAGAATTTGATCAGAAGTAATTACTTTAGACTTATTCTCTTCATTGCTGAAGTCTAAATCTTTATCTGCTTCTACAACCCATCCTAAGAACACTTGGTCTTTGTTATTCTTTTTAGGAATGTTAGTTATATTGTCCTTTGTTGGTACCTTAGCTGCAGGGAATTGACCTTTTTTGATTTCGCTGTCTTTATAATCTTTATCAGATCCATCTTCATTAGTTAAATCAGATTTTCTTGGGAAAGTTTCATTTAACTTAAGGCCATGTCCAATTGTTTGTTCTTCCGTTTTCTTTTTATCAGAAGTAAATGTAATTTTATTATCTTCTGTTGCACCATCGGCATCTTTAAATTCTGCGCCATTAGTATCGAATACTAGTTTATGAGCTTCACGCATAACAAATCTGTGGAGAATCTTGTGATTTCCAAAAATATGGAATAAATATGTTGTTCCATTATCGAATGTTATGTCGCCATGTTGCATTTCATTTGTGTCTTGTTCATATGGAGCCTGAGTTAAAGCATTATTATTTACTTTTCCTTCTTGCTTTATATAAGATCCAGCTGCAAGAACACTAGTTGTGCTTTGAATACCTAAGGATACTCTTTCAATTTCAGGTGTATTATCACTATCAATAGTTATTGTTTTTACATTATCGCTTCCTAGTGATATATTATCCCCTACGTAACCAAATCTGAATTCTGGATCTGCTGAAAGTAGAGCTTTATCTACGGCATAATACGTATTATTATTAACTCCTGGCTTTATATTTTGGCTAGCATTTGCTCTACCTCTCCATAATGCATTAAATGGCGCTCTTGTTCCTTCATTTTTGTCATACCATTCAACAGTATAAACTGGCATAACATTTTGCCTTGCTCTTAATTCAAAATTATAATCATTAGTTCCAAATCCATCAAACTTTCCTCCAAGAAGTCTGAAGTCAAGTCTAAAGTCTGCAGGATAGTTTATTCTTACTTTCCAGAAGTTATCTTCATTATAACTTTTTAAATCCACACCTTCTGCTACTTCCATTTCTACCTTTTGTCCCAATTTATTTTTAGGATAAACAAATCTACCTATTGTTTTTAAAGGTGTTTTTCCATCTTCTTCAGTTTCGATTAAAGTAAAAGTTACACCATCTTCTGGAAATTCTAAATCTTTAACATCCCATACAATCAAAAAGTCCCATTTCTTTCGACTATTCGGATCTTGAGGATGAAATGTTTCACTTGTAACTTTAAAGTTTTTTAATGCTTTAATTGACTTTTTTGCTGTATAACCACTTTGAATATTTGCAGCTCTGTTTAAGTCCATTTTTGCTTCATGGCTTAACAAATCAATAAGTCTATATGACTTATATGCAGTATCGCCACTTTTTACAATTTTGTAATCCAGCTTATTGTCAACTGTATTATTTGCAGCATTTAAATTCACTGGTATTGAGATAAATATCATTAATATAGCAAGTATAAATGACATAATTCTTTTACTCATTATTTATTCCTCCCTTTACATAATATTTGTTGTAAGTAACAACAGTGCTTTGACTATTGTTACTTACAACACTAACTATCTTACACTCGTACGATTAGTTCTAGATAAATAAAGATCATGTGATGCTGTAACATATAATACATCACCATATTCTAACTTTTTACTTAATTCAATATTAGCAGATCCTGTGCCATCAACATAACCTGTACCTATAATCTTTCCTCTGTATTTTACCTCTATATATGCTCCTGTCACAGTTGCTGTTATATCAAGAACGTATCTGCCTATTACTGGGTTTGATATATTAAGTCCAATTTGTTGTTTGTTGTATTGATCAAGCTTTTCTTGTATCTTTTCTATAGCCTTGTCTATATCTTCTTTGTTCTTTGTCTTATCATCATGAACTGTTTGACCATCTTTTGCTGAATCATCTAGTTCATCTTTGACATTTTCTGGCTTAGAATCATAATCTGGATCGTTTTTCTTATCGTTAGCTTCATTTATCTTTTCTTGAAGTTTATCTCTAGCTTCGTCGGCATCTTTCTTGTCCTTAATAGCTTTTTCGATATCTTTTTGAGCTTTGTCAACTTCTTCTTGTGTTGGAGCCGGATCTTGTTTCTTAAGATCTTCTCCTTTTTTGATTGCGTCTTCAAGAGCTTTGTCTTCAGGTGTGCCGTTGTTTTTGCCGCCCTTGTTAGGATCTAATGCATCTTTACCATCTTTGATTGCTTTGTCTAATGCAGTTGTGTCAACTCCAGCTGTTATTTCATTAAATGAATCTTCTGCGCCAGGCTTCTTTGCAACGACTCTAATTTTATCTCCATCTTTGAACCCTTGGTCGTGATTGTACTTGTAAGCACCAGTATCTTGATCAACTGCCACATCTTTAGCAATAAGTGTCCAAGTTCCTTCTTTGCCTTCTTCTGTTGGAGGTTGGTACTTGTGGATATCAACTGTGCTTGCTGCAAATTGATCTGGTTTGCCTTTGTTGGTTAAAGCTGTTCCTTCTACGGTTCTATCTCCAGTTTTTATTGGATTGATTTCTGGCTTATCCATTTTGATCTTTGCAACAACTTTTTCAGTGTATGGGACACTATTATTGTCATCATTATCTGTTGTTGTTACTTTTACGTCATCACCAGTCTTCAATGGTTTATTGATTTCTACTGGGATTTCTAGTTTGCCGTTTACTTCTGGAACTTTTTCTCCATTAGGAGTCTTCCAATTACCATCCTCGCCTTTAGTTACTACGATTTTTTCTACTGTAGGTTCTCCAGGTTCTTCTCCAGGTCCTGCTGGTTTTGCTGGTCTACTTACTTCAACTGTGATTGTCTTAGCGTCTGGCTCTGTCGGTGTTTTAACCTTAATGTTTTCGTCGCCGTCAACTGGTTGATCAACTTTTGGTTTTGCTGGTGCTTCTGTATCTTTTGCTTTGCCAACTGTTTTAACAGCTTTTGATGGTGTTGTTGTATCTTTGTCACCCTCAGCATCAACTTTAACGACATTGTATTCGTCAAGTTTTAGCTTCTTATCATCTTCTGGATTTGGAATTATAAGTTTGCCATCTTCAGTTTTTTCAACTGGAGTGTCGCCAATCTTCCAATTTCCATCTTTACCTTTAGTAACTGTAATTGGTGTTGAGTCTTGTGGTGTTTTACCATCTTTATCTGTTTCAGAAATTACAAGTTTTGTTGCTCCTTCTGGTGGGGTTACAGTGATGCTATTTGAGCCTGCTTTGATGTCCTCTATGACTGGTTCGCCAAGAGCTTTCTTTCCATCATCTTTTCCATCATTATTGGAATCTCTTACCACCTTTGCACTAGCTGCATCTGATATTAACTTATCAGCATCTTTTGCTAAAACCTCTACATCTGCACCGATTGGAAGCTTAACCTTTAAATCTACAGTCTTAGTAGCATCTTCATTTGCTCCAATTTCAAAAGTTTCTTCTTTAGCTTTACCATTTACAGTGTATCTTACATAAACTGTTGTCGGTTTATTCTTAACAGTGAATTTAACTGTTGTAAAATTCTTTTCAGTTTCTGATGCACCTGTTCCGTCAGATTTAGCAGTGTTTTGATTAGCCGCAAATTCGATTGTTGGAGTTGGTGTTTTTTGTGTCTTGTCATCTATACCATCTTCGTTTTCGTCATCGAAAACTTGTTTAACTACTGGTGATGATTCTGTCTTGCCTGGTTCTGTTGAAGTAACTTTTACAGGTGTGCCAGGTGCTAATTTGTCTTTAAGTGTTACTGTGAACTCACCATCTTTTCCAACCTTTACTTCAGTTCCATCTGTTAGGTCCTTGCCGTCAATGTCAGTAACTTTAATTACTGATCCTTCAGGTGCCTTACCTGTTACTGTAGTTTTTTGTGGATCTTTTCCTAAGTTTCTTGCTAGAACTTCAGTCGGTTCTGCTGATTTGTTCTTAGAAACTGATAATGTTGAAACAGTTTTTCCTACTATAGGTTCTGTGTTTTGACCTATAGTTTTGCTTACCGTTATAGGCTTGCCGTTGTGAGTAGCTATTTTTAGTGCAGTTTTATCTGCAGGTGCAATTGTAAATCCTGCAGCTGTTATAGCTTCTGCTCCTTCATAAGTTTTTTGTATGCCTGCCTTGTCTTTGACAACAATCTTTAGACCTGCTAAGTCAAGTTTTTCGTCTTCTGCATAAGAAAGCTTTGTTGGTCCAAATACATCTATAGATGCAAGTTCATCAGCCTTGAAAGTTCCATTTACGTAGTATGCTACTACATCTGTTGCTTCTTTGAAGCTTACCTTGCTTAAATCCTTAACTTCATTGTTTATCTTCCAGCCCTTGTGTCCATAGTTTTGGTCAGGAATAACAACTGGTGCTTTTTCTCTTAAGTCGACTTCTACATTCTTATGAACGTAAACTGTTGTCTTAGCTCTGTCCTCAAATCTACCGTTGTCTCCCGGCTTGAATGTGATTAGTACATTATCTTCTTCTTGTTTGTCAGAGAATACTGATTTGTAAGTTGCTGTAAATGTCTTTTTCTCAGTGTACATAGCAGATGTTGAAAGTGTTGCTTCTGCATTTCCATCCATCCACTTGTCAAATAACCAGTTTGTGTTAGGTGTAACTTTTGGTGCTTTATCGCTTAGCTTAACTTCAGATTTTGGATCTACCCAAAGTTTCTTTTCTACTACTGGAGTAGTGCCATCTTTACCGAAGTTACCGTGTTCGCCAGCTTTGAATGTGATCTCTGTCCAGCCTTCTACTGGTGTTTCTGAAGTTGAATCAGTGTACTTAGCTGTGATTGTTGTGTCTGTGCTTACTTTAATTTTTGTTAAATCAGCAGTAACATTATCAATCGCCCAACCCTTGAGTGATAAGCCTTTGTTAGGTGTAACCTTAGGTGCCTTGTCTGCGATGTCAACTTCTTTGTCTTTTCTTACATAGGTTTCAATAACAGCTCCTTGTTCAAAGCTACCGTCATTTCCTGCATCGAAAGTTATTTTCACAAAACCTTCTTGTGGTGTAGTAGATATATCTGACTTGTATGAAGCTGTGTAAGTTTTTGCTTCAGTATATTTGCCGGCAACATCTAATCCAGTTGCTGGATTTTGTCCGTCCATCCACTTATCAAATGACCAGTTCTTGTCATCAATAGTCTTTGGTGCCTTGTCAGATAATTTTACATCTGCCTTTGGATCAACCCATAGTTTCTTTTCAACGATTGGTGTGTTGTTTAAATTTCCAAATCTACCGTGGTCACCTGACTTAAATGTTATTTCAGTCCAGCCAGGTACAGGTGTTTCAGATGTTGAGCCTGCGTATTTGGCTTTAATTTCTGTCGCTTGATCTGATTTTGCAAAACTGCCAACTAAGTCTTTGTCCCAACCAGTAAATGTCTTACCTTCTGTTGTTACTGTAACTTCCGGGGCAGATTTTCTTAAATCAACAAGAGTATCTGGTTTTACCCAAATAGAAATTTCTTTTTTACCATCAGCAAATGTTCCATCATCGCCTGCTAGGAATTTAATTTCTTGGTGTCCATCAACTTTTTCAGTAGAAATTAATTTAGTATAAGTTGCTGTGATAGTTGTTTCTTTGTCTTTGCTGTACTTCTTTGCTGGTGTTATCTCTGGATCCCAACCCTTGTGTTCGTAACCATCTTTAGCGATTACACGTGGTTCTGGTAGTACTACTGGCTTTTCAGGGTTTACCCAGTATTCTACAGTAGCTCCAGTAGCAAAGCTTCCGTGTTTTCCAGCGTTGAATTTTACGTGAGCAAAGCCATCTGTTTGTTCTGTCTTAATATCTCCAGCTGATGCATAAGTTGCCTTTATTGTCGTTTCTGTTTTAAATGTGTCAACAAGCTTGTGGTCCCAATTAATAAATAGGTAGCCGGAGTTTGGAGTAACTGTTGGCGCCTTGTCTATTAGGTTTACTTCCTTATTTGGATTTACCCAGAAGTCTTTCTTAACAGTATCAGCAATTTTACCGTTCTTATCTGCATCAAAGGATACTTTTACATAGCCAGTTTTTTCTGTTTCAGAAATGTCTGATTCATAGGCTGCTGTAATAGTTGTGGCTTTATCATATTTTGCTTTTTTGTTTAAATCAACAGCTGCATTATCCTTAGTCCAGCCTGTGTGTGAGTAGCCTGGGTGAGGAACGATGCCTGGTGCTGGTAATGTTAATTCCTTTGCAGGGTTTACCCAAAGTTCTGTCTTTGCGCCCTTTGCAAATTCACCGTTTGCTCCCTTATCAAAAGTGATTTTTGTATAACCAGCTTTTTCTGTTGTTGAATAGTCGGAGTCTAGTTCGTATTGGGCTGTAATTGTTTGAGCTTCTGAATTAGCTGGATAGTTTACAACTAAGTCTTGGCTCCATCCTGTGTGGATGTATCCAGCATCAGCTGTTAGCTTTGGTGCTTTTTCCCTTAAGTCTACAAGGGTGTCAGGTTTTACCCAATAATCTGTTTTTTGTGCAGGATCTGTTACATTAAATTTACCGTGGTCGCCCTTAGCGAAGGTAACTTTGATATATCCTGCTTTTTCCTTGTCAGAAATTAATTCGTCGCTTGTATAAGTAGCTAGAATTCTTTCTTCCTTAGTATATTTCTTTGCAGTATCTATGGCTGGGTCCCAAGCCTTGAAGCTATAACCAGTGTTGGCTGTAACTGTTGGTGCCTTTTCTGATAGTTTTACATCTGCTGCTGGGTTGACATAGATTGTCTTTGTTCTTTCAGTGCCAATCTTACCTTTATCAAGTGCGTCAAAAGTAATAGGTGTGTAGCCAGGTTTTGGTGTGTCAGATGTTGTGTCATCTAATTCGTATTGGGCAGTTGCTTCAAAGTCTGTGGCAAATGTTGCTGGGATAGCCTTGTCCCATCCGCCGTTGGCTGTTTTAACTTTATAGCCTGCTGCTGGTACGATTGTTGGTACTGTAACTTCGGATTTTGCAGTGTCCTTCTTAACAAGGAAGGTATTTACTCCCTTTAATCCACCGTTTTTGCCTGCGTTAAATTTAACAGATACATATCCTTCACGAGTTTCGCCCGGTGTTGGATTTTCGATAACATTTGGTCGTTTGTCTTCTACTTTGATTGCAGAAGTTTCTGCTTCTAAAGTTTTGTTTTCTTTATAGGTTAAAGTAACTTTAACTTTTTTATCTGTATCAGCTGTTGATAATTCTTTTGCTTTATTCTTATCAAAAGAGTCTGTTCCTAATGCTAGGGCAAATTTGTTGTCGCCCTTGATTTCTTCATATCCAAAGTATTTGAAATTGCCTAGGCTGTCTGTAACTTTTACAACGAGTGGTTTCAAATCAAGTGTCGCCTTGCCAGTCTTGTGGTCAAGTTCATAGTTAAGGATTGGTTGATTTGTAATTTCCATTGTCTTAGCTTTTGTAATATCAAAGTTTTCTTCATTGTCTGCTTTGCCATTTTCATCGCTGTCAACTTGAACGATGATTGGCTTGCTTGCTGGAGCTTCTGGTCCATCAGCGTGCTTAACGATGATAGTCTTTGGACCTTCTTTAGCAGTAGCTTTCTCTGGCGCTATGCTTAGATCATTTACTTCTTTTTGATCAGAAGTCATCCATTTATTAGTATCATTGTCATAAGTTGCTTCTACTACTTCGCCGTTGTTCTTTGTTAATTTAACAGCCAAGCCTGAGTAATTAGGTGTAACTTCTGTTGTGTCAGTTTTTGCAAGATAATCTGTCTTTGTAGGGTCTTTTGTAACTTCAATCTTAGTTACTTTGATTTCCTTAACTACTACAGTCATAGTGTGAGTAGCTTCTGCTCCTGATTTATCTTTTGCAGTGTAAGTTACTTCGTAAGTGCCAGGTGTATTATTGATATTTGGTATATTATCTTTATCTACAGTTTCCCAAGAAATAGCTTTTGTGCTTACGTCAACTTTTTGTTTCTTAGCGCTTAGTTGATAGTACTTGTCATCACTGTACTTAACTAAGTCGATTTTTTCTTCAACTGCTGGGTCTGTACTGCCCTTAACATTGTCTCCATCGCTTATTATAATATAACCCTTTTCAACTGTTTCTTCAGCTGTAGCTTTAATGTTTATAGCAACATTATCTAGCTTATGATCTTCGCCTACAAATATCTCTCTATATTCTGGGCCTGTGATTCTTGGTAATTTATTGCCTGTTATAGCTTCGATAGCAGCTTTAATTCTCTCGTAAGAAGCATCAAGTTTATCTTGTTCTTCTTTTGAGTCAGTTGTTGCTATTGCTTTTTGATTGATTTGATCTTCTGGTTTTTGAGCTTTATTAACTAGTGTGTATCCTTCGTCAACAGCAGCCTTTAGTTCATCTCTTTTAGCTTTTTCTATGCTTGTGTCATCTTTTATATTGTCAGAAAGCTTGTCACCTGTTGTTATGATCTTGTTTAATTGGTCCGGATTTAGCTTAACGATCTTTTCAACTGCTGGTGAAGATTCTTTTGTGCCTGGTAACGTAACTTCAATTTTAAGTTTTTCGCCGGCTTGTAGCTTTCTGTTTGTTTCTACAACAAATGTGCCGTCTTCGTTAGCTAATCTCTTGCCTAATTCTTTATCGTTTGCGTCTTTTATGATTACTTCTGCGCCTTTAACGTTCACGCCTTTGGCTGCTTCAACTTTACCTTTAACGATTGTTTCCTTGTGTCTTGGTGCGTTTGCATCGTCATTTGCTTCTTTGTCAAAGTTGATGTCTACCTTAGTATCTTTAACGATTAACTTTTGATTTTCGACTTCTAATGTAGAACCATCTTTGAAAGTAACTTTAAGTGTACCTACTTTTTCGCCAGCTTCTGCTGTTGTTCTTCCAGATTCATCTGCAACTGTTGCTTCATCTAGTAGCTTTTGTAATTCTGCATCTGCATTCTTTAATGCAACACCCTTGTTCCAGAATTTTCCATCTGTTGAATCGCCTTTATATGCTGTAATGTCAACTGCCTTTAAGCCACCGTTCTTTGTAATCTTGTCTGCTGCTTTTTGAGTTGCTTTTGCGATAAAGTCTGTTGGTCCGTAGATTACATGGTTTTCCGGTGCAGCTACTTTTTCAGTGCCAACATACCATGCCGGGTCTTTGTATCCTTCATTAGCTGCTTTTGAAATATCAACAAATGCTTCTTTTGCTAATTTATCTCCCGGTTTAACTGTGTAGAAAGCCTTTTTTACAGTTCCGGCTTTTATAGATGCATCATCTTGGCTTACAGAAACTCTTGCCCAGCCTTCCGGTATTGGGTCGTTCTCATTAATTTTTGAGCCTGACTTAATAAAGTGTGCTGTGTATACACTGCCTACTTGTGGAACTCCTAGTTTTGGATCCCATTTTGTAAAGCCGTAGTCTTTTGCCGGTCTTGTAGAGATTTCTTCCTTTGTGGATAAATCTACGCCAGGTTTTACTTTTGCAAATACTGTTGCGCCTTCCTTGTCCACTATTCTAACATTACCCTTTTTAGCGTCTTCTGATTTGAAGGTAACAGTTAGGTAATTCATCGGGATTGGAAGTCCATCCTTGTCCTTTGTTGGAACTTCTTCACCTGGAAGATAAGGAATGATATCCTTATCACTTGACTTATAAGTTGCATTAAGTGTCTTTGTTTCTTTATCGGCAGCTGTTCCTAGTGTGCTTAACTCCGGTGTCCATTTGTCAAAAGTCTTACCGGTATCTTCTTTCTTTTCACTTGTAAGTGGGAATGGCTTGCCTTGTTTTTCAACTTCTGCTTGGGCAGTAGTGTAGGCTTTGCCTGCTTTTACGTCAACAACTCTTTGAGTATCTTTTGGGTCATCTTTTGTAAAAGTACCATCTGTCTTACCGCCTAGTGCGTCTGCTGAAAGGTTAATTCTTGCATAGCCATCAGGAATATTTCCAGGATTTTTTGGATCTTTTGGAGTCACTGCATCCTTTTGTCTTTGGATAGTAACTTTACCACCCTTAAGAACATCGTAAGTTGATGTAAGTTTGTATTCGATATCAATTGAAGTGATTTTATCTTTTGTTAAGGTCATTGCTAGCGATGAATCCGTTAGGTCCCATTCATCTAAACCTTGTTCTTGCCAAAGAATTTCTTTACCTGTATTTTTTAGGTCAAAAGTAACATCATTACCAAACTTACCAATTTCTTTAAGATCCTTTAAAAGTGGTTTTTCTTCCTTATCTTCCTTAAGGTCAATTGCTTTGCCGTATTCATCGATTAGATTGTACTCTATCTCTGTACTGACAATTTGATAAATGTCCAAGCTGAATACTAATTCTGTTCCACCTTTTGGTGATAGCTGTGGAGCCCCCGAAAAGAATGCTTTAATCTTAAATGCGTTTGGCGAATCTTGATACTCAGTTCTCAAATAATATTTGTCAACTGTCTTTTGTGCATCTACTTCAACTTGAGTTTCAATAGTTTCGGCTTTGTTAATCTCGATGTCTCCGGAAACCTTGTACTTTTTAGGTCTGCCGTTTTCATCTTTCTCGCCAATATAGGAAACTTCAATCCAAGCTGTAAATTTTTGGTTATCTCCAAAGGCTTTCCAGTTAAATGGTTTCTGACCTTCATCAAGGCCGGTTGCTTCTGTAGTGATTTTTAAGTTTTCTGTCCTGGTTAATGAAGCATTTCTGGCTCCATATGTGGACTGAGTGCCTCTAGAAAACCATGACATTTTAGGTTTTTCAGTGTTGTTAAATGTAAATACTTCTGATCTATCGTTTATTCTTTGTCCTTCTGATTTTTGAACTTTGCCGCTTTCTCCCATGGACAGGGCTTGAGCCGGCACCGGTGCAAATATTTGAAGGAGCATGAGAATGGATAAGATCAGTGAGATATATTTATTCTTGCTCATTATTCCTCCTTAAGAATAATTCCTTGGGGAGCAATCGCTCCCCTAAGGACAGTTAACTTCTTTCTATATTATATGGCAGATCTCCATCAAAATGAATTTAGTCGATTGGCATCTCCCATGGGTTGGTCGTATAGGTCTTATTGCCTTCTACGCATGAACCTTCTATCGTAAGGTCTGTACCTTTTTTCATCTTGTAGTCGCCGCTTAGTGTGAATTTTTCGTACTTGTTAGCTTCTTTTATCGTAACTGTTTCAGTGTGATCTACCTTTCCATTGACGTAGAAAGTAAGCTTAACACTTGTGTTTGCCTTTTCAGACTTAAGTCTTAGGTAGTTACGTCCCGGTCTAAGTCCTGTAACCCTCATATCTAGTTGATAAGTTTGGTTATAAGTCAACTTAGTTGTCTTTGTGTTTCCAAACTCATCGGTAGCGGTGATCCATACTCCGTGAAGTGTTATATCATCGTTGTGGGCGATTTCGTTGTAGAATTTAACTACTTGGTCCTTGTCGCCTGTGAAGACTTCGTTACCTTCAGCACCTTGTTCGCCAGCTGTACCTACTTCAATAGTAACTTGTTTTCCGGGAACTTCATCAAGAGTAGCGTCGATGTTGATATAACGTCTGAAGCGTTCATCTTTTGCCTCACCTTGTACAGTCGGTCCTGCTAGGTCAAGTTTAACATAGTGGCCTGTGTCTTCCGGTGGATTCTTATCATCATCAGGATCTTTCACCTGTGGTGTGTATGCTCCACTATCGGCTTCGCCTACGGAGTAGGATTCAAGTTTGCCAGGTTCGTCAGACTTAATACGGATAATGTCGCCGTCTGCTACATCGCCGGTGATTGGCATTTCAGTTGTAGAACCACCGAGGTTAGTTCCTCTAACAGTAGTTGTTCCTACATCAACCCATTTTCCTTGAACTTTGTCGTATTTTTGGGCTGTGTATACTGTACCGTTAACTACTTGATCTGTTGGGCCCGGGTTTGGTATTACAAATTCAAGTCTAGCTTTATCTCCAGCTTTTTTCATGATTTGTATCATTTGTTCTATTGGATTTGATACTAATACTCTAGTTATAACAACCTTGCCTGTGTCGCCTTCGACTTCTGTTTTTTCACCTTCAGCGCCTACTTCTTTTACATAGGATCCGTAGATGGTTCTGTTTGGCTCATCTGTAGGAAGGTTCTTGAAGTCAAAATTACCAAGAGTTAGCTTACCTTTTTCTTCATCTAAGGTTGCTGTCATTCCGTTTGGTGCAGTGAAAGTTTTACCATCAGGTTCAATTTCAAAGCGAATGTCCTTATAAGTTGTAGTCTTTCCATCTGTTGAAGTTGGAACTTTCAACTTAAGAGCTTTCAGCTTTTCATTGATAAGGCCTTGACCAAAGTTGATTTCGATAGTTGTATCTGTTTCTTTTACTGAATCAAATTCAGGAGTCGGCATGGACTGTGGTGTATTTGTAAGGATAATGTTGTAACCTGTTACTTCTTTTTTAGTTCCACGAACTGTTCTTACTGTGGATTGTCTTGATGTTGCTGAGGTAAAGGCGTCTGTCTTACCAGCAGTTTCTACACCAAAGTTTTGTTGCTTAGCCAGGCCGACTCCGTATGGGTCTGCATTTGGAATTGTTTCGTGTAAGTTCTTTGGTGCGCCCTTGTCAAGTTCTGCTGATTGTCCGGAAACCTTAACATAAGTTGTAATGCCTAGTGAGTTCCAGTCGTAGATTCCTCCTTGTCCGTTATTTTGCTTAAATTTATTATAGGCTTCTGTCTTGCCTTTTGGTACTACTACTGCTACATAGGATTGTCTCATACCTTCACGGTCAAAGCCTGGGACCTTCCATTTTAGAATATTGTTAGTTCCATCCCATGGTTTGATGACATCATCACTGTCTAGCAATAGGTCATTTTTAGTAAGTGGGTTATAAGTTGCCCCTTGTAAAACAGTAGGTTTTGTATAGTCTGTAACTGCTGTTCTGTAAAGTAGCGCAATTTCTAAAGGTTTCTTCTTAGCTGCTTCTACATTGTTGACATACTTTCCATATTTATGGTTTGCATCAGCCGTCTTGTCAATATTCATATATTGTGGCTTAACATTGATTGCGAAGTAAGGTCTATAGTTTGCATATAGGTGGATGTCCTTACCTTCTTTCATCAAGGCTTCAAAGCCTTTAGATACGGCGAAGTTGTAACCATTTGGAACATAGGCATCTTTAAAATCACCTAGAAATTGAGTTGATTCGGTTCTCTTTGGAAGGCTCTTGCCGTCCTTAGTTTCACCCTTTTGGATTTCTCCAAGACGATAGTTGTTGTTACCTGCAACGAAGTCGGAATTTTTATCATTTGTATGACGGTCTAGAGTCCAACCAACGAAAGTGGAATTTTCCATTATGAAGTTTTCTAATCTTTTATCGTATTGTTCTCCTAGTGCCTGAGACCTATATTTGTAAGGTGCCAGTGGAAGCTCCTTGATTACGTTATTGTTCTTTAAGTTTTCCTTAGTTGCAGATGTCATTTGGTCAATAATTTTATTGGTATATTTAACATCATCCGGTGTGAAAGGAATACGAACTATAGTTTCGTTGTCTAAGTCAGCGTTGTTAGAGTGGAGTACCAAGCTTGGTGTGCCCCAAACTGCGTAGACTGTTCTGTTCTTGTCAACCGGTGAGTATTCGTTGAAGATGTAGTTTTGTGTATCATCATCAACATCTTTCCATTGTTTAAGGTCAGATAAGACTTTTTTCTCTTTTTCAAGTTCATAGAATTGGTCGACGGCATCTTTTGTTGGAGTGTCTTTAAGTTCCTTGGTCGTCCAACCGATAACTGTCTTACCGTCTGTTCTTGGTGAAGCATCGGCTTTTCTCGATAAGGCTTCATCGAATTCAGCATCCGGGTAGAGACGCTTGATAAATTCTTGAGCTGCTCTTTCTTTTATCGCCGGGTCTGAACTGTTTACGCCATAGGCATAGCCGTCGTGGTTAAGGAAGTTTGGATAAGTTACTTCTTTGTCTTTCTTGAAGGCATCAGTTTCTGTTAAAGATGTTCTCTTCACTGAAACAGTTGGATTCTTTTCATCAACACGGATGTTGTTTTCGCCTTCTTTTGCCTTAAAGCCGTTACCTTTATATTTCGGGTTCGGCTTGCCGGTGCTTTCAAGTTTTTTAACTGCTTCAAGTCCTTTTTCATTGAGTTTTTCAGGCTCAATAGAGTATTCCGTGTTTAGAGGCACTATCTTGTCCAGTCCAACATTTTGCTTCGGATATAGCATGAATTTAACTTTCGCTTGAACTTGTTCGTAAACCGGTGCAGACATTAAAGAGGTATGTCTGAATGAGTTGAACATAACCGGTTGGTCCTTGATAAGGCCCATGTCTTCAACTTTCGTTTCTTGAGTGGAATCCTTAAATTCATTGCCACCAAAGTAAAGCTTTTTGATGGTAAATCTTAAACCTTCAAATTCCTTGTCTACAACATTGTTCTTAGTATCAAGGCCTTTAACCGTTCTCTTTTCCTTTATTTTGTCAGGATCTACAGCTTCAGGTTTTTCCCCGTCTTTAAGTCTACCGTCTGTTCTTTCGTAGCCAGTGATGTTTCCTTCTTTATCTGATTCGGAGTCAATCCAGTTTTCGCCGAAGTGTTCGCTAGTAGTTCCATCTTCTTTTTTAGGCCTGTAAAGAGATGCAAGTACACCACCTTCAGTTCTCATAATACCTGTAAAGTCTGTAGAGTCTGTGAAGATTTCATCGATTATAGGCGTATATTGCTCTCTGATTGCTGAACCACCGATTGTGGAAACAGTGTTCTTGATATACATTGGTGGATAGAATACGTCAGACCCGTTTTTCTTCCTTACCTTCTTAAGGGTTATCTTCTTACCGCCCATTAATGACTTGGCATTCGTCAGTTGGTCTTTGTAAGCTAAACGTTGGTCACCTGTTACTAAGTCAAAGTGAATTTTATCCGCTTTTTTTGAGTAGTCTTTTGGAAGGTAGACTGTAATTTGCGTGCCTTTTGGGATTGTTCCACCAATGGTCATTGTATGCTTAGTTAAGTGCATTTCCTTACCATAAGGCGAAATTGCATATGCGTTAGTTCCGTCCTTAAACCAAGCAGCACCTTCACGCTTCCAGGACTTCCAGATTCCATTTGGTCCACCTATATTTAAGACAATATCTGCAACCTTGTTAGCACCTACCATATCAGTAGTTATTGATTCGTAAGGCTCCGTCCTTAATCTGTAAAAGTTGTTTCTGTTTGGTCCAAATACAATGTCTTCTTCTAAAACGCCTGTGTACTTGCGCATACCTTCGTTGTTGGATGTGATATATCTGGTATCGAACATAAAGTTCTTGGAGAACTCTTTCTTCTCGATCATAGACGCGTTTATAAGATTAGGGTCTATGTTGTATTCGAATACACTCAAACATCCGTTACCTTGATCGTCTTTATAGTAAATGTTTTTGGTATCGGTGGTTTTCGTAAAAATATAGTTTGGATCCGTTGAATCCGTGTTTTCCTTGTCTACGAATTTTTTTGAACCAAATTGGATGAAGACGGATTTGTCATCACGAGTATAGATTGGGTTGTTATTTTCGTCCAGCTCAATTTTTCCGGTTGCTGTCTTTTTAACGCCATTTAGGTCCTTTGCAAAGATATCAATTGGTTCACCATATTTCTTTTCGTTTGGATAGAAAAGTTGGAATTTACCGATCTTTGTGTCCGGAGATAAAGCAAGGTAGCGTACAAAGTCCGGGTCAAGGGTTTGACGCAAACCGATATCTTCACCATACATCTTATAGTCTGCACTATCAGTATATCCCTTTGCAACGTTATATATTATTCTTACTTTTTTATTTTCTCTATCTAGCTGCAATGTTGAGTCGGCTGTGTGGAATACGTCATCATAAATATTTCTCATTGATGCAGTTGTTGATTCTATTAGGTCTCCAGGTCTCTTTGAAAGATCGCCTACAACAGCCGTCTTTGTATGGGTGTTGTAACCGAAGGATGTGTACTGTTTGTCTGCACCTCTAGCTGATGTGGAGAACATCTTCAAGTTATTGTTGTTATCATTATATAGTCTAAGTTGTACTACTTGTGATTTGCCTGCAAAGTCCTTTTCCCAGTTGACGTCTTTCTTTAAAACGACGTTCACTTCTCTGTGACCGTATTGGGCACCGAAGTTTCTATATGGGAATTGATAGGTGTAGGCAGTTTGCTCTCTTACGGTAGTGGTTTCGAATCTATCAAAGTTGTCAATTCTGAATACTTCAGTTTGCTTCCATAGTATATAGGAAGCATCTGTATCGATAGCATTGTAAAGTTCTTTTGGGAAGCGCATAACATATTTTTTCCACACACCGGAGTCTGCAGAAGCTCTGTGTCCTATGTCGAACTTAAGAACGATACGTCCTTGGTCATCAAAATACTTACCTAGGTAGGTAAATCCAAAAGTGTCTATTACTTCCGCAGAATTGTGGGCGTTGATGATGTTCACGCCTGACGGTAGTGACCAATAGGATGAACCGTCATCTCGGCCCTCTCCTGAACTTTTATCCCAGTCTACCGGCGGTTTACCTTCCGCGTCAACAGCACGAGTGCTAGTACCGGGTATCGAGTTTGGCCCTTGTAGTGCAGGTAAGACATCATCTTCCGAAGTTTCCAGTCCGGAATTTTCTTCGAAAGTGCCACCCTCGTTCCAAAACATATTTTCAAATGTTTGATTTCTTTCCGATGTCTCCTTAGGGGCTACAGGATTTGATCCGAGTGCCTCTTTTTCCCATCGTGAAAATCCGTTTGCAAAAACGTTCATAGGTACCATAGATACAACCATAACAATGGCTAATATCCATGCGAGCGTTCTCGCAACAAAATTTTTCGAATAATTTTGCATATCTTTCTCCTTTCAAATTAAAATAATCGTTAGTATTACTTTGTTTTTTGTGTAAAGTTGCCACATAGAATGAAATCCAAAGTGCCACCCTTGTTTCATTCTTACCCGTTTTTGCAAATAAAAAAACGAGTCGTGCCACCAACTCGTTGAATAATTGTCCGGCTGACGGCTTTTACATGAAAAGACCGTTTGCCATATTACTCTTTTTTCGCTTTTTCACACACTTGTAGTTTTTTGACATTTTTGGGTCTAACTTTGATGTGGTCTAAAAAGAAGCCTATGAATGTAAGCCGGAATATCTGGATTATAACACGAGAATTATCGTGTGGGTGGCACACATAATCCATATTTACCGTTACGTTTATGATACCATTTTCGGGTATGATTGTCAAGGCGAATTTATGTTTGTTTGTAATTTTATACAAATGTAATATGGGTGTAATATTTGGATAAATGCAGGGTATAGAGGGAGTTTGGTCGTGCGATAAAGCGAGAGATGGAGGGAGGAATGGAGTGGAGAAATGGTGGGTATATGAACAGAGCGAAGATAGGTGGGAAAGTTATAGCTGTGTGAAAAAAATATTGCGTAAGCACATAATGATGGCTAAATTTATGAATTGTAATGATACCATTGTTTCTATATTTTATCGACACAACGTTGTTGGTGAAAATACATATTTCTTTTACACAAAAATAGGCGAGAGGACATCGTTACTCCCTACGTCGTAACGTATGCTTTCCCGCTACGGATGCGTACATATGCATATACAATTATAAAACAAAAAGAACCGGCATTTACCGGCTCCCACATAAGCACCACAATTTGCAAGGATATTTTGATGAGAAACGGTTAGATAGAATGTTTTTGGAGATTTTTTGGCGGCGATACACCTTTTTACGCGTTCGAAAACGAAATCAAAGATTTCTTTCTCACCCGTAAAAAAACTGGTCGCCGCTACGGCAGTGCTTGCAAGAATGTTATTGTTCATATTATTCCGTTACGCATTTTGTCGATTGCTCTTGTTTTCAGGTAAAAAACACGAGTTTGCGAGATGGATTTAATTTTCGAGATTTGTTTTGCGGTTTTTTCGGAGAAATAAAAGAGTTCGATTATTTCCCGCTCGTCATTATCGAGAGTTTTCAAGAGCTCTTCGACGAGTATTTTTTGTTCTTTTTCGACATATGGGTCGTATCCGCACGGTTCGATGTCGACGTCGCCGTGCATTCTTCTTTTTTCGTATTTTTGTTTGTTTCTGAAAAATGTTCTGAGGCGCACTTTCAAGAACCAGGGGAGTTTTGCTCCGTCTTCTTCATCGAATTCTTTCAGTGCACGAAGTATTTCTTCTTTGCCGTCTTCAATCAAATCCTCATAGAGATGAGGGTAGTTTGCATAAAGCTTGATATTTGAAATTATTAACGGCATAAATTGGTTGATTATTTGTTCATCTTTTTCAAAGATCATTTGTCTTCTCCTTATTTTTTTATTTGAAATTATGCATGTGGCAAAGGTTTTCCGGTTTTGCTATTCTATTTCAAATATTATTATATCATATGCATTTTGATTTCGCAATAGTTTTTTAATATTTTTTAATAAAAATTCGCCGTGTCACGAAGGTCAGATGGCACGGCGAGTTTTTATTTTTAGTTTTGTTCTTCAACAAGTATTGTTTTTGTTGTTTCGATTACTTCTGCTTTTGAAAGTTTTGTAAACGGTTTGTCTTTTACTGTGAAGACGCCTGTTTCAATGATTTCCTTTGATGCTTCTTTTACGTTTTCAGCGGAAATGTCTTCTTTCATGTTTGCAATGCTTACAGATTTTCTGTCGCTGTCTGCATTTTTGAATGTCATTTGAAGTCTTTTCATTTTATCACCTCCTTTCCGGTAATTTTTGTTTTAGGGTATGTCATTTTCGGTCATTAAGCGTTCACAAGGCTTGTGAATTCAACTTTTATGACGTCGGAGTTGTCACCCTTCATGAGTTTTGCAACAGCTTGTCCCGCTTTAAGTAGGTTTTCGTTTGTTGCACCGTTTGAAATGTTTTGGAATGTACGAGATTTCTTCTTTTCCTTTCCGTCAATCATTTCTTTTTGTTCGATGGTAAGTTTAATCATTTTATCCCCTCCTTTCTTTTGGATTTGTAATTGGCTTTCACCCCTTACATAGATATATATCCTGAGAAAGGTGTTTTTAGGATTTTATTTGAAATTTTTTTTGAGGGAGGGTTCGATATTCTAAATACGCAACGTTGTTGGTAATGATACATATTCTACATGCATAAAAATAGCGGGAGGACATCGTTGTTCCTATCGTCACAACGTATGCCATCCCGCTACGGATGCGTACACACATATACAATTGTAAAAACAAAAAAGAACCGGCGTTTGCCGATTCTTATATAAAACAATACGATTTGCGAGGAATTTTCGATGAGAAACGTTTAGATGAAATATTTTAGGAGTGAGACGTACAGGCAAGTACGTCGCAGCGACGAAAATATTGAATCAAGCGTTTATCGCGAAAATAACCGCAAAATAGACCGCAAATTATATGAAGTCGGGGATTTCTCCCTTCGCTTCCGCCACTTCCGCCGGCGGTGCATCACCCGGCACGTTTTTCATGTCGAGGAATTTTGTATTTTCGCCTTTGTAGACGAGTTTGATGCTGCCTGTCGGTCCGTTTCTATGTTTTGCGATGATGACTTCGCCGGTGCCTCGATCTTCGGAGTCTTTGTTATAGTATTCGTCTCTATAGAGGAACATTACAACGTCGGCGTCCTGTTCGATTGCTCCGGATTCTCTGAGGTCCGACAAGATTGGTCGGTGGTCGCTTCTCATTTCCGGTGCACGGGAGAGCTGTGAAAGTGCGATAAGCGGTATGTTAAGTTCTTTTGCAAGTCCTTTTAATCCTCTTGATATTTTCGAAATTTCTTGTTGTCTATTCTCGATTTTTCCTCCGGCTTCCATGAGTTGAAGGTAGTCGATTAAGACGAGGTCGATTCCATCCTGTTGCAGTGCAAGTCTTCTTAGTTTTGCACGAATATCCGTGATTGAGACTCCGGATGTGTCGTCGATGAAGAGGTTTTTCGATGAGAATTCATTAGCACTCACGCTGATTCTTTTCCAGTCGTCCATGTCGAGGTCGCCTTTCAAGAGTTTGGTGAGGTCGATGTTTGCGAGTTGTGAGTAGATTCTCATTGCAAGTTGCTCTTTGCTCATTTCGAGCGAGAATATTACAACGGTTTTTCCTTCTTTTGCCGCAGCAACCGCAAAGTTCACCATGATTGCAGATTTACCCATTGAAGGTCTTGCTGCAAGAAGTATGAGGTCGGATTTTTGAAAGCCCGAGAGCATTGCGTCGAGGTCTTCAAATCCGGTTGAAAGTCCGGAGATGCCTCCCTTTAGTTTCGAGCGTGTCACAAGTTCTTCGGCTGTGTTTTTAAGTATGAAGTTTATTCTTTCCGGGTCATTTTGTATTGAGTGAAGCCCGATGTCGAGGATTCTTTCTTCTGTTTCACTTATTATGGATTTTATATCTGTGTCGGCTTTGAGTGCTTGTGCACGTGTTTCCGTCGCAACGTCATAGAGTCGTCTAAACAGAAATTTGTTGTGAACCAGTGTTGCAACTTCTTTTGTGTTATCACCGGAGATGTAGTTGTTTGCGATGTTTACAATGTTATTAACTCCACCGGCTTTGTCAAGATTGCCCGATGTCATAAGGCAGTCGACAAGGTTTACACGATTTATTCCCTGACCTCTGGAGTTTAGAGAAATCATTGCATCAAAAATAATCCGATGAGCACTGTAGTAGAATTCATCGGATGAGCGAACTATTTCAAGAGCTGTGTCGACGCTTCTCGCATCTTGTATCATGTTGCCGAGAAGTGTCACTTCGGCGTCAAGCGACGCCGGCAATGTCAACTCAGTTTGCATCTAGACCACCACTTCTATTTTAACATTTGCCTCAACACTGCCGTATAGTTTGATTTTTACGTCATATATTCCGGCCTCTTTGATTGCTTTTTTCAAGTCAATTTTTCTTTTATCGATTTCAATGCCTTTTTCTTCACTGATTTTGTTTGCAATGTCGATATTTGTTACAGAACCGAAAAGTTTGCCCGTCGAACCGCCTTTAAAGTGGAGTTTTATAACTTCTTTTTCAAGATTTTTCTTCATTCCTTCCGCTTCCAATGTGTTTTGTTCGTCAAGTTCTTTCAAACGTTTTTGTTCTTCTTCCCATTCTTTCATATTTTCTTTGCTTGCTTCTATTGCTAAATTTTTCGGGAGAAGTGAATTTCTTGCAAAACCCGGTTTTACTTCTTTTATTTCTCCCTTTTTGCCAACATTTTTAACGTCTTCTAATAATATAACTTTCACTTAATTCTCCTTTTCATAATTGTCAATTGCATTTTTCAGGCTTTCCTTCGACTTTTCCAAATCAAGTGCGAGTCTTGCCCCTGCTTGTGCAAGGTGACCACCGCCGCCAAGTGATTCTGCAATGAGTTGTACGTTTATATCTCCGATGCTTCTTGCGCTTAGATGTGTTTCATTTTCTCCAATATTGGCCAATACAAAACTTGCCTTGACCCCGTCAATTGTCAATAGGTCGTCCGCAACTTGTGCCGCCGTAAGGATTGCACTAGGTGAATTTCCTACAGTTGCAATCGCATATTTTTGATCATATATTTCCGTTGTTTCAATTGCTTTTGCTTTATTTATAAATGTGTTATAGTCATCTCTAAAGAGCAGTTTTACTTCTTCAGGGTCAGCACCCATTCTAACGAGAAGTCCTGCCGCTTCAAATGTTCTTATGCCGGTTTGCACGGTGAAGTTTTTCGTGTCAAGCATTATCCCCGCCATGAGGGCACTCGATTCGAAGTGAGATAATTTTTTATCTTCTATAATATATTGAAGAATTTCACTTACAAGTTCACTCGCACTGGATGCGTGCGGTTCGAGATAGGTAAGTGATGGATTTTTTATAAATTCATCAGCCCTTCTGTGGTGATCGATGACGACTATATTGTCCGCCGTTTCTGAGAGCTCCTCACTCGGACTTAGACTCGGTTTGTGATGGTCGGTCAAGATAAGAAGATCGCCCTTTTTATAATTTTTCAGAGCTTCTTCGGGTGTCACAATTGATTTATAAATATCCGGGGACTCTTCTTTCATCAAATCGAGTATATTTGAAATTGCAACCGTATCATTTCCAAGTATGAGGGAAGCGCTTTTTCCCATAAGTTGAACCACAGCCATCATTCCGACAGCACTTCCGATTGCATCCATGTCCGGATTTTTATGGCCGGAAATATAGATATTATTTGCCTCTTTTATAAGTTCCTTTAGAGCATAGCCGATAACTCTTGCCTTGACTTTTGTTCGCTTTTGAACCGCTTTTGTCTTGCCGCCGAAGTAATCATATCCGTTTTCAAGAACCACAACAGCTTGGTCGCCACCGCGTCCAAGAGCGATGTCAAGTGCACTTCTGGCCTTGCCATATTTTTGAAGAGGTGTCTCTCCTATGTCCGACACTCCTATTGAAAGGGTAACCGGAATAGTATTTCCGACTTCAATCTCTCTTACCTTGTCTAGAATGTCAAACTTTTTATTTTTTATTTTATTGAAATTTTCACGATCAAGTCCGATTAAAAATTTATCCGGTTCATACTTTCTCACAAAGCCGTTGTGTTCACTGAAATAATTCGTGATGCCGGTGTCTATTACGGATTGTATTTTCGCACGATATGACTCGTCGCCAAGGCCTTTGACTTCATCGAGATTATCCACGAAAAGATAAAGAGCAACAAGGCCTTCCTTTGTGTACAGTTTTTTTAGATTATTATACTCAGTTATATCCGACATATATAGGACATATCTTTCGACTTCACCGTTTCTTAAAATCTTGTCGGTGTAGCCCTTGTACATTCTGTCTTTGAATGTGAAAGTGAAATCGTCCTGCTCCTTTTCAAACTCGGAAATATTTATTGCCGGAATCATTTCATTTATCTTTGCATTTCTCGGAATCTCGCCTAAAATTTTTGAAAATGGTTCATTTTGCCATGTAATCACGCCGTTTGAATTGAGCATAGCCATCGGATATGGCATATTAAAAATCGCATGAGCGGTTACACTCTTGAGTTCCTCTTCTTCACGTCTTTCCGAAGTGGTTTCTTCTTCAACTCTCTCCTCGTGCAAATTCACATCACGTGAAATCAAATAAGCGAGAGCCAAAAGAGCGAGTCCTCCGAAAATAGGCTGATAAATAAATGCCGGAATCAGAACTATTATCATTAAAATCACATACGGATATGTGGTTTTAAAATATCTTAATATCCAATTTCTTAAAGCTAATAAAAAATCTTTCATATAGCCTCCTTAAAGAGTATAAAATCCATATATGATTATTATACAACAAATACTTTATCTATTCAACTTAAGAAGAGTGTGGGTTTATTTGCGGTTATTTTCGCGATAAACACTTGATTCAATATTTCAGTCGTTGCGACATATTTACCAATATGTCTCACTCCTAAAATATTTCATCTAAGTGTTTCTCATCGAAAATCCCTCGCAAATAACGGTGAGGATAAGTTTTCGAAATTGGTAAAGGGTGCAATGAGGAGAGGAAAGAGAGAAAATTTTGTCAAATGGTTTTAGGCTTGAGAGCGATATTTTATAAGGTCAGCATTGTTGGTTAGTGCTGTTAATTATATAGGCATGATATATGTATAAACATATACACGCCGAACGTAGCGGCGACCAGTTTTTTTACGGGTGAGGTAGAAATCTTCGATTTCGTAACCGAACGCGTAAAAAGGTGTATCGCCGCCATTAGGGATGAGGTTTTTGGTGAGATATTTTATAGACACAACGGGGTTTGTGGGGGTGTAAATTGTACGAACATGATATATGGCGGGAGGACATCGTTGTTCCTTGCGTCACAACGTATGCCGTCCCGCTACGGATGCGTGCACATGCTTATACAATTGTAATAATACGCATACGGCGTACGTAGCGGCGACCAGTTTTTTTGCGGGTGAGGTAGAAATCTTCGATTTCGTAACCGAACGCGTAAAAAGGTGTATCGCCGCCATTAGGGATGAGGTTTTTGGGGTGATATTGTATAGGCACAACGTTGTTGGTGGGGGTGTAAATTGTACGAACGACATATATTGCGGCGGGATGTGACCCGCCGTTACAGATAACATAGGCGTTTGTGGCGAATATAAATGGATAAATGATAATGGGGGTGATGTGTGGGAGTGATAATTTATGTATAAACATGCATACGCCGTACGTAGCGGCGACCAGTTTTTTTTGCGGGTGAGGTAGAAATCTTCGATTTTGTAACCGAACGCGTAAAAAAGTGTATCGCCGCCAAGAGAGAAAATGGGTAGAGGAAATATAGGAAACGTGTTGAGCGAAGATATGTTTATAAGTGATATGGGATTTTTGATTACATATTATATCGACACAACGTTGTTGGTGATGATACATATTCTATGTACACAAAAATGGGCGGCGGAATGTAATCCGCCGTTACAGATGACTCAAGCGTTTGTGGCGAATATAGATGTATAAATTGTACGGGTTTTTGGTTTTGGTTCTATATTTTATCGACACACCGTTGTTGGTGTTGTTGTAAATTGTTTGAACGACATATATGGCGGTACCCTTCCCGTGCTCAAAAACGAAATCATAGATTTCTTTTTCGCACGGTTGGGCACAGGAAGGACATCATTGTTCCTTACGTCACAACGTATGCCATCCCGCTACGGTGCAATTGCAACATCATACAATTCACAAACAAAAAACCGGCGTTTGCCGGTTCATATACACAGTAATTTGCGAGGAATTTTCGATGAGAAACGCTTAGATGAAAAATTTTAGGAGTGAGGCATATTGATAAATATGTCGCAACGACTAAAATTTTGAATCAAGTGTTTATCGCGAAAAGGCCCGCAAATTTAGTCATGAATAATAACGTTGCGTTTCGTTTCCAGTATCTTGTTAAGCGACACACTCACTTCATCCAGTCCTATGTCCAGATAAAAGTCGAGCATTTTCGGGTCGGCGCCCATTGCACCACAGATGCCGACTTCGATGTCGTTCTTTTTTGCACCTGCGACGGTGAGTTCGATTAGACGTTTGATTGCCGGGTGGTAGTCGTCACGCATGTGTGCGATTTCGTTATTTGTACGGTCGATTGCAAGGGTGTAGCTCACGAGGTCGTTTGTGCCGATTGAAAAGAAGTCTACATATTTTCCGAGTTCATCAGCGATGATTGCAGCGGCCGGGGTTTCGATCATGATGCCCAATTTAAATTCTTTAAAGTGTCTTTTTTCATTTTTCAGTTCTTCAAGACATTCGTCGATTATTTCTCTGGTTTCAAGAATTTCTTTCGGCGAGATGACCATTGGAAGCATGACACGCAAGTCTCCGTAGTATGACGCTCTCAAAAGTGCCCTGAGTTGAGTTTTAAAAAGTTCTCTTTCTGCAAGCGAGAGTCTTATTCCCCTTAGCCCCATTTGCGGATTGTCCTCTTTTTTAAGGTCGAGATAATCAACTTGTTTGTCGGCACCGATGTCCATTGTACGAACAATGACCGGTCTGTCTTTCATCGATACGACTGCAAGTTTATATGCTCTATATTGTTCTTCTTCATCCGGCGGATTTTTTCTTCCGAGATACAAAAATTCACTTCTAAAAAGTCCGATTCCTTCCGCTCCGTTTTTATTCGCTTCATCAGCTTCAATTTCGGAGCCGATGTTTGCGAACACATTGAGCTTTTTCCCGGACTTTGTAACGGCATTTTTCGAGATATATTCTTTCAGTTCTCTCGTCTTTTCCATTTCTTTTTCAATCTTTTTTTCGTAACTCGACAGCACATCTTCGTCCGGTTCGACAATGAGTTCTTGGGATTCTGCATCTATAATTGCGACCTTTCCGTCGAGGCTATAAATATTTCCACAGTCGAGACTTATCAGTGCCGGAATGTTAAAGTTGTTCGCCAAAATCGTCGTGTGTGAAGTTTTCGAGCCTCGAAGAGTTGCAATTCCCTTGATTTTCCTGAAATCCATCTCAAGTGTTTCCGATGGATATAGTTCATCCGAAACGAGAATGTATTCCTCATTCATGTCTTCAGCTTTTTTTCCGAGTAAATTCTTTATAACTCTTGTCATTATGTCTTCAACATCGTTTGCACGTGCTCTAAAATACTCGTCTTCCATGTCTATAAAGATTTTTTTGAGATCTTCTTTTGCACGAAAAACGGAATATTCCGCAGTGAAGTCCATGTCGATATAACTTTCGACAGTTCCTATAACTTCAGGATCCGAGAGCATTTCAAGATGTGCCTCGAAAATTTCTTTTTCATCTCCGTCTACACCGCTCTTGATATTTTCAATTTGATTTTTTGCACTTTCAAAAGCATCGAGACTTCTCTTCTTTTCGACCTCGATTCCCGCACCTTTCTTTTCCTCGATTTCCTCTTCCCTTTCAAGGACTTTTATTTTAGAAATGCTGATTCCGTTTGAAACGGAAATTCCCTTTATTTTTTGCATATTTCTTCTCCTCGTAAAAATATTCTTTCTATATTTAGCTCGTCGTCAAGCACAAGCAAGTTTGCAATATTGCCCTCTCTAATAGTTCCGACTCTCCTATCGATACCTAAGAGTTTTGCAGGATTTATCGTCGCCGCTTTAATTGCGTCTTCTTCCTTTATTCCCGCCTTGATTGCATGTTTCATACAGTCAAAAAGATTCGTTGCACTTCCGGCAATTGTGTCCGTGCCCTTTATCGTCGCCTTGTTTTTCACTTTGACAATTTTTTGACCGCCAAGCATATACTCTCCATCCGAAAGCCCCGTCGCTTCGTTCGAATCGGAAACAAGAATCATTCTCGTGTTTCCGAAAAGTTTAAAAATAAGTCGAATGATCGCATCATGTATATGAACGCCGTCGGTTATAAGCTCTGCGGTGCTACCATTTTCTAGAGCAGCCGGAATCACTCCCGGTTTTCTGTGGTGGATGCCGGGCATTGCGTTAAACGTGTGCGTCAAATGTGAAAACCCGTTTTTGTATGCGTCGACAGCTTCGTCATAGGTCGCATTTGTGTGTGCAACTGAAAGCACATATTTGTCACCGAGTTTTTTTGCAAACTCCATCGCTCCTTTTATTTCAGGTGCAATGCTTATTATTTTTAAAAGTCCACCGCTTTTATCGTCAAGCCTTTCGACCATTCCGACATCAGGTTCCATCAAATACTTCGGGTTTTGTGCACCGATTTTTTCTTTGCTTATAAACGGTCCCTCCATGTGAATGCCGACAACTTCACTGTATTTGTTGTCATATTCACCGATTGATTTAAAAATACCGTTAAGAATTTCTTCATTAAAAGTCATAGTCGTCGGACAAAATTGTGTGATGCCATGCTCCAAATTATATTTTGCAATAGTTTCAATCGAGCTCACTTCTCCGTCGGAACTGTCCTTTCCCATCGCTCCGTGCGTGTGGATGTCCGTGAGTCCCGGAATAATTCTTTTCCCCGAAAGGTCAAGTCCGTCCGCCATAATTTCATCCATAATGAATTTTATTTTTCCATCTTCAATCCATAAATCTTTTCTTTTATATTTTCCGCCAATGAAAACAGCGGCATTTTTTAATAACATAGAATCAACTCCCAATTAAATTATACCCATAAATTTTAGATATACACCTACATTTTTATGATAAAGTGTTTATATAACGCCGTTTTTTGGTATAATATATGTGAGGATGTGGTATAGAGAATCTATTCACATTTGAAAATTTTTTAAAGGAGGGTTTCCTATGAAAAACCTACAAAAATTAGGCAAAGCTTTGATGCAACCTGTAGCAGTTCTTCCTATAGCTGCACTTTTGGTCGGCATCGGCTATTGGATCGACCCGGTAGGCTGGGGTGGCTCAAATAAGCTCGCAGCTATTCTTATTAAATCGGGCACAGCAATCTTAGACAATATTCCTATTATATTTGCAGCCGGTGTTGCATACGGCCTTTCAAAAGACAACAACGGAGCCGCTGCTCTTGCGGGACTCGTTTCTTTCCTCGTTTTAAAACAAATTTTAAATCCTGGAACAGTTGCAATGCTTAAAGGCCTTGACGCAAACGCTGCCGACTATGCAGACCAAATGAAATATATTTCAAACGAACTCGGTTTTGCAAAAATTGAAAATGCTTTGACCGGAATTTTGTCGGGACTTATCGGAGCGTTCAGTTACAATAAGTTCTATGACAAAAAATTACCGGATGCACTTGCATTCTTCAGCGGCAGAAGAATGACCCCGATCATTGCATCATTCATTATGATCTTTGTATCAATCATTCTTTACTTCGTATGGCCTATCGTTTTCGCAGGACTTGTAAAATTCGGTAACTGGATGATTGGACTCGGAGCACTCGGCGCAGGACTTTTCGGATTCTTCAACAGACTTTTGATTCCGTTCGGTCTACACCACGCACTCAACTCAGTATTCTGGTTCGACACAATCGGTATCGGCGACCTTACAAACTTCCTCGCAGGAGCTCAAGCTCTTGAAGCAGGCACAGCTATAAAAGGTGTAACCGGAATGTATCAAGCAGGTTTCTTCCCGATCATGATGTTCGGACTTCCTGCAGCAGCACTTGCAATGTACACATGTGCAAAACCTGAAAAGAAAAAAGAAGCAATGGGCGTTCTTTTGGCAGGTGCAATCGCATCATTCGCAACAGGTGTTACAGAACCTCTTGAATTCTCATTCATGTTCCTCGCTCCTGTTTTATATCTCACACACTCAATCTTGACAGGTATTTCACTTGCAGTTGCAACACTCTTGAAATCAACAGCAGGTTTCGGATTCTCCGCAGGTGTAGTTGACTATTTACTCTCACTTAAGAATCCTGTTGCAAACAAACCGGGCTTACTACTCATTATGGGTGTTGTTGCATTCGTAGTTTACTTTGTTGTATTCAGACTCTTTATCAAGGGCATGAATCTCAAGACTCCTGGAAGAGAAGATGACACTGCTGAAACAGTTAAAACTGCAAAAGTTACAACTGCAAAATCAGGCAATGATAAATTCAGAAAACAAGCTGAAACAATTATTGCAGGTCTTGGCGGAATCGAAAATATTGCATCTTTCGACTACTGCACAACAAGAATCAGAGCAACTGTAAATGATCCGACAAAGGTAAATGATGCACAAATCAAATCATCAGGTGCATCAGGACTTATAAAGCCGGACGCAAAATCCATTCAAGTTGTAGTTGGTCCACAAGTACAATTTGTATATGATGAAATGGTGAAGATGGCATAATGCTTGGACTATTTAAAAAGGCAATTAAAATCTACGCCCCGATGAACGGAAATGTAGTTGACATAACCGAAATCGACGATCCGGTTTTCTCACAGAAAATGGTCGGCGACGGTGTTGCTATAATTCCTGAATCGATGGATGTGCTCGCACCGATGGACGGAGAAATAACACAATTCTTCGAAACGGGACACGCCTTTTCAATAAAAAACGGCGACATAGAAATTCTCGTTCACGTCGGAATGGACACAGTCGAACTGAAAGGCGAAGGATTTACAAAGATTAAAAAAGTTGGCGACACAGTTAAACACGGCGACGTAATTTTAAAAGTCGACCTTCGTAAAATCGAAGAACTCGGCAAAAAAATTGACACCCCGATCGTCGTTATGGACGCTGAAGACAAAGAAATAAAGAAAATAACGGGTGCTGCAACAGCAGGCGAAACCGTTATCATGGAAGTAAAATAAAAGATGGAGTCCAGATCGGGCTCCATTTTTTGTGTATAAAAAAAGCAGGCGTTAAAACCTGCTTTTTTGTTGTTCGAATCAATCCTCGAAACCGGAGGCAGAATCTGAGGTAACTATAGTCACCACGACAAGTCTCAAATTTTTTCGCTCATACGAGCAAGTAACAAGATTAACGATTCTGTCCTCTTCTTTTAAGTTGTAATTTGCATCGTAAAGTGCATTCTTTCGAATTGTGTCGTAAAACTCTTTGCGTTTGTTGAAATCATCATAATCCCTTGGATTTATATATTCATCGCCCGAAATTAGTGCTGAGAGCACAGCTTTTGTTTTAAAACTTTTCCCGTCCGTGTAAAAAGTAAAACCGTCAAACTTCGGCTTTGTCTTAAACTCGTTCAAAGTCGCAAACATACTCTCATCCTCCATCATGTGACCGTAAATCATCACAAAAGGATCATATGCATCTTCGTTTCGGTAGTCCATGAAAATCGAGCCAACGATATTTTTCTTCCCGTCAGCACCCGTGTACAAATACTTTGTATTGTTGTCGGTCTTTACGACGGGATAGTCGATGTGCCCCTCATCCGACTTTATCCATAGAACAATTTCATTATTCATGGTCCTCAGCTTGTCAAAATCGGGGCCTTTCGACTGCTCAAACTTATCTTCGTCAATTTTGGAAACCTTTTTCTCGCTCGAAACGTCAAAAGACATTTCTCGAATTTTCGAGTAAGTTTCCGCACCGACTCTTTCATCTCGCTTGAGCTTTATGAGCGAATAAATTTCGTGTGCAAGAAATATCGATACGATGACTATTAAAATGTTTATAAGAGTCTTTTTAAACTTCACTTTCACTCACTTACTTTACATACAATTTTTTCTTGAGAACACAAAGTCCGAGAAGCATTATAATTCCGAGCCAAATATTCATCATTTCTGATTTAACGCCTGTCTTCGGCAAATTCGGTTCTCCCGGTCTTCCAGGGTATCCCGGTTGATTCGGTTCATGCGGTTCTATCGGCTCATCCGGTTCTTCCGGCTTTTTCGGTGGTTCTTCAGGTTTTTCCGGTGGTTCCTCAGGTTTTTCCGGTGGTTCCTCAGGTTTTTCCGGTGGTTCTTCAGGTTTTTCCGGTGGTTCCTTAGGTTCTTCCGGTGGATTCTTCGGTTCTTCAGGTGGGTTCTTCGGTTCTTCCGGCGGATTCTTCGGTTCTTCAGGTGGATTGTTCGGCTTCTTGTAGTTTTCAGCCTTGAATACATAACCGATTGTATCGTCATCAAACTTAAATACTTTTCCCTTGTAACCGGTTATTTCTTGTTCTTCCACTTCATATGTGTAAGAAATAATCTTTACAGTCACTTTTCCTTTTTCATCGACTTTTTCAATTCGCTTAAAGAGTGGCAAGTGGTCAATCTTATCTACAAATTCATTGTCTTCGTTCAAAGTTAGTCCCTTGTCGAGTTTAATTCTCGTTTCTTTGCCGTCTTCATCTTTTGCGATTTGATAGATGTCAAATTTAACTTCCGGTCTGTTTTCTGTGATTTCGGTTTTCTTGTCCGCTTCAAAGAATTTCTTGAAAAGCTTTATAAATCTTTCTTTTTCAAGATAAACAGTGACGGTGTTTGACTTATCAACTGTGTTGGTTGCAAAAACATCCTTATCGTATTTATTTAAATCTTCAAGATTAAAGAATTCTTTTGCATTTCCCAAAACAACGTCATTGCCGTCCGTTCCCGTATAGACAACTTTTCCATTTTCGATTTTTGCATCGAGTTTTGGAATCATCATCGGCAGAACAAATTCAACTTCTTCGCCAATTTTAAATCCAACCTTGTGTTTGATTTTAACACCGATAATATCGCTAAGGTTTATTTTGTTCTCTGCGATTTGATTCTCGATTTGCTCTTTTGTAAAGAAGGCTTCATTACCTTTAATTTTGTATTCAGCATAGTAGCCGTCTTTTAGATTCAAAAGTTCTCTCAATACAGGACGAAGTCCATTTTTAGTGTTTTCTTTAGAGCCGAAGATGTCTACAAACTCGCCCTTTTCATCTCTATTTGTCGATTGGTCGGTAATTGTGTATCCCGGCTTTTCATATTTGTATTTAATCTTGTAATCAAATTTGTCACCGAATTTAAGCTCAACATTTCCTCTGAACCATTCTTCAGCTTTTTCTTTATTGATTACTTCTCCATGTTCATCATAAATTCTCATTGTTTTATCGACAGTACCTTCATGTCCGTCTCTAATTGTGATTTTATGACCTGCATATAAAATATCAAATGCTGCATGATTTGTAAATATTTCGCCTGTGCCTTTGTTGTTTTCATACTCTTTAAATTGTTTAATATCAATTGCCAATTTATTAATCTTAAGAGTGAATTGCGGCTTTGATGCACCATGTGGTGCTTCAAATTTTGGAAGCCATACAAGAACTGCTTGTCTGTTGCTATTTCTGTCGAGTTGTCCTTTTAATTCAGCCAATTCGATAGCTTTTTTAAGCGTTTCTTTTTTCGGATCTTTATCATCAAGCGAATCATAGTATTTATATACATCTTCAAAATATAATGGTTTTGCACTTTCTTCAAATGTCTTGAAATCAAAATCTGTACCAGTATTTGCTCCATTTTCTTTGAGAGCTTTTTCATTTATTTTCAATTCAATAGTTGAATCTTTTTCAAGTTTAAAGATTTTCGGCAATATATCGATTAATAGAGAATTTTCATACACAAAGTAACCACGTTTGTTGTAATAATCCGATTCCTTTTTATCCGTTTTCGGTTGTTCTTTGTCCGGAGTTAAAGCATTTTCAGCAATTTTTTGATCCGATCTCAACTTGTCGACTATAAGTTCAACTTTATAGTCAATTCTTTTGTCTTTATCTTTAGATAAGTCTATATCTGTAGTCTCAGAAGTTTTATTAAGCTTAGGGTTTTCAGTTTCAGGAACAAATCCTGTCGGTGAGAAAGATAGTCTGAATTTATCTTCAGCTTTCATTTTGTCTTCATCTTGTGTTTTTTCACCTTCTTCAGGTGGAAAACTGTCCCCACCGGCTTTACTCAAACATTTTCCAATTATGCCCGGATAGCACACTTTGTTCTTCCAGTTGGTTTCATCGCCAAATATGCCCGGTCCTTGTCCAACTTTGTTAAGTTTAAAGTTAGCTTTGTTTGCAAAAAAGGCCCTATTAAAACCTTGTTCGTGCATATAGTAGATTCCGATTTCAATTTTTTGATTGATTAACTTTTTATACATTTCAGAGTTTATGAATTTTTCAGCATCCACTTTGCCATCGTAAGATGCCAAAAGTTCACCAATAGTTTTGTCAATCGTAGTAACTTTATCATCCGAACCATCTCCAACAAAGTATGCGTTGACAGGTCTGCCGTTTTGGTCTTTTAAGCTTTTTCTGTTTTCACCATTTCCAACCGCAAAATCGCCATATGCAAATTCATTTCCACTTTTTACAGTATACTTTTCAATGCCATATTTTTTCGGATCAGCAATTTTTACAAGGGTCTTTATTACAGACTCACCTTTGGTGTCCTTAAGTTTATTAACTTTTTCATAAGCTTCTGCCATAACACTTTTGTAGAGTTCTTCATTGGATTCAAAAGTTTTCTCAGATACTACTTTTCCGTCCTTGGTAGTTTTTCTTTTTAAAATCTTATCGACTTCTTGTTTTAGATAAAGATCTTTGTTTGTAAGAAGGTCCCCAAATTCATCTGTAAACGGAATGTCTACATCCGGAACTAATACAGAGCTGATTCCGATATATTTTCTTTTTGCATCATCTATTGCTCCGCCAATCGATTCACCAGGTTCCAATTCAATTCTTATGCCATTAAATCTCATGTCATCAAACTTGTATTTGCCACCATTTTTCTCTTTATCAAGATAGGCTAAATCGAGTTTTTGCATTTCTTTGACTAAATCCGCTTTGATTTCGCGAATTTTTTGCAATTTAGCATCTTCGTCTGGAGATTCTTTCTTGATATTTTCAAGCATTTTTTCAAATTTTCTTTTTAAAACTTTGTAGCAATCTGATTTTTCACCATAAGTTTTTTTAATCAATTCTTCAAAAGCTGTTTTAAAACTATCGATTGAGTCCTCGCTTAAATTCGAGGCCTTGTTTCTAATCTCTATTACCTTTTCTTGATAAGCTTCTTGAATAGGGCTGCTGTAATGGTGAGTTTTGTCAGTTTCACTATTATTCTTTTTATAAAATACATCAAATACTTTTAATTTTATTTGACCTGTCTTTTTATCTCTTGAAACTACCACTGTTATAGGCTTTTCATTTGAACCAAGTGTTATTTCGCCTTTATCTTTGCCGCCTTTTAAAGCTTCTACTATTTGATCTTTTGTAATGACATATTTTTCTCCGGCAGGAATAAATCCATATTCAACATAATTCGGATTGACACCAAGGAATATTCTATTGATTTGATCCAAGAAGAAATACTCTCCGTTTCCATTAAAATTAACTGCTTTCAATTTTTCTTCAGCTGCTTTTAATTTTGCTTTAGTGTCATCTGTTGAATTTTCCGAATCTGCATTTTTTGCTTTTTCTAATTCAGCTTTTGCTGTTTTATATGCTTCATAAGCTTTTTCCCAATCATCTCGTTTTTCATTAATTATGATTTCATCATAAACTAAACGGTTGTCCATATTGTGGTCTTCGATAATGATTTGTGAGTCTGAATCTTCAGGAAATAGAGCTCCTTCCGAATTGTTAAATCCGACTTTCCAAAGAAGTGTGCGATCAATTTCAATAATTTTGTCTTCTTCTCCTTCTTTAGAAGCACGTTCTACAATTGTAAGCTTTTTATCAGAACCGTTTTCTACAAATTTAAAGTCAGCCTTATCATTGCCTGTCAATCTTCTAAGTTCTTTTCTCAACAGATTTAAGAAATCCAATTGTTCTTTATTCTTTTTCTTGGCTTCATCCGTTTTAGAATCTTCTTCTATTTTCAGCAATTCAGAAATATAATTATCTCTTTGTCTGTCGCTACCGTCGCGGAAAAAGATATTAAAGAAATTGTAATCAAGATTTTTATCCAAAGCATGTGGGCGTTCTTTGAAGAATTTATAATCATTCTTATGCTCATTCTTTAATTTGAAATACTTAATGATTTCTTTAGATGTGCCGGCTGCCGCTTGTTTCTTTGGATCATTTTCATCCTTAAAAATAGAAACTTTTTCAGGATTGCCATTTTCATCAATTTGAACATAGTCTGCAATAATGTCTGTTTTCAAGTTATATACAATATTATCGCCTGCCAAAAAGCCCGGGAATCTAATTTTGAACTTTGCGTTGTTTATAGCATCTAAAATACTTTTTTCGTCAACTATTTCTGTTTTGCCGTCTTTAAATACTTTAACTATCTTCTTTGACGACTCTTTTGTCAAAATCTCATCTTTACCTATAAAAACAACTTTTGCATTTTCGCCTTCGCCAATAGTTTCCTTATAGAAAATTTTGGAACCATCTTTAAGTTTGTAATAGTCAGATACTTTTTCGCTTCCAAAATATCTCTTTGCATCCCCCGGGACTTCAACTGTCTTATTTTCATCTTCATAGGTCTCTATATTCTTGTTTTTAAGAGCAGCTTTTTCCAAGTTTTCATAATACTTATCGCCAATTACTTTTTCTGTTACCGGAATAAATTTTTGAGCTTTTTTGTCATAATAATATTTTCCTATTATAGGCTCTTCAAACTCGTTTGTCTTTTCGACTATATCGTTTTTAGTATCGACTAAGATTTGTCTTTTTTCATTGTCAACTTTAATCTTTCTATCTTCAGTATCGCCTGAGTACTCTCCGGTAGTTGGATTTGTAGTTATTGTTGATACTATTTTTTCGCCCTTTAATTTATGGAAAATATAGTTCTTGTTAGCGTCTTGTTCGACTGTGATATCTTGAATCAAAGTGCCGAATTTATCGACAATTGAAAACTTTTCCTTGAAAGTTAAACCGTCAACAATATATCCTTGTTCATTAAAAACTGAATTTTTAACTTTAGTATAAATCTTATCGCCAACAATTTTTTTGCCGGATTTGTTTTCATCATCTGAAACATCTTCAGGATTGTCTACCATTTTACCGGTTTCATCAATCCATACTTCAGTTTTGCCTACTAACTTTTTATTCGAGTCTGCAACATATTTATTCGATTTGTCAAAAATACCATTTTCTACTATTGTCCCACCGAAAGATTTTCTTGTAACATCTTCATTTTTGTCATTCTTTTCAGTTGTTTCAACAGTAACTTGGATTCCTTCAATTGTCGGTGTAACTGTTTGGTTGGCTTTACCGTCTTTGTTGATTACATGACCTTCATATACATCCTTTGTATCTGTGTATATAAGAAGTGTTCCTTGACGATACTCATAGGTTTTGCCATCTTTTGTAACTATGTTATTAACCAAATCGCCGATTTCTTCAAAATCTCCGGATTGATTATTTTTCTTATATAACTTTTTGCCTTCGATTCTATAGGTAGACTCTTCGTCTTCCTTAACTTCTTTGGTATCTGTTATCTTGTGTGAGTTTCCGTTCTCATCAATATAAGTCTTGTCATTTTTCCCTTCAAGAACAGCATTTAAAAGGTCATTTGAAGAAGCTTTTTCAAGCTCAATTTTTTGATTATCTTTTAAAAGATAAAATTTTCCACCATCTTCTACAAGATTCTTCCCAAATTCTTCTGTCTTTAACTCAAGGACATATTGGCCATTTTCTCTTTTCTCATAAGCTAATCCTGAGCTTTGAATATATTCAGCAAATTTTCCGTCATAGTTTTTCGGAAGTGTCATAGTGATCACCACATGTGACAAAGGAAGTGCTTCTCCGTTTTTCGAGTTTACAAGAACTTCGTCAATATATCCATTTGACTCTTTAAGTTTAGCAAAAATATCAAAAACCTTGTCCGTATATTCGCTTACTTTTGCATTTTCAGTTTCACCTGCGTCTTCAGTTGTCGGTTTTTCTTTATCAGAATTACCTATGCTTCCCGTTTCCGGCTTGTCATCATAACCTTTCTTTGTAATTAAGAAAGCGTTACTTATGGTTTTGTCTCCAACTTTCATTGTGAGTTTAAAGCCTTCGTGAAGCTCCCCATAGATTTCAGGAATACTAAATTTTAACTGTGCAACGCCGAAATTATTATTGGTTTTAAAAGAATAAGTACCATTCTCATTTTTTTCAAGCGGATACTCCGTTCCATTTAAAAATATAACTTGGTCTCTCGCAGAAAGTTCTCCGCCCTTTGGATTTCCAATTTTTGACGGCTCAATAATAAACTCTATTTCCTTACCATTATTTTCTCTTCCCACTTGTACAAATATATCAAGTGGTGTTCCATCAGGAATATAATAATTTTTTTCGTTTTCGAGTTTGTTATCTAAGTCCACAGTTCCGGTGAAATCATATGGATAAACATCAACTTTTGGATTGCCTTTTTCATCTGCAAATGAAGGAACAATTGTTTTGTTATCAATCATATCCAACACTTTTTTGTTGAGTTCATCGAACTTTTTCTTCAACTCATCAAGATCTTTGACTTTAAGATTGTCATAATCTTCTTTTTTAAGGCCTTTGTCATTCGGATTAAGAGCTTTATCTAAAGCAGCTTTATACTTTTCATATTCTTCAAATGTTTCATTGCCTTCCTTAGAAGTTTTATCATGATCGATATTTATATAAGGCTTATTCTTATAATCTTTTCTTATTTCTATCTCTTGACTTGTAAGTTTTCTTGGAGGATCAAATTTGCCTATAAGATTGTTGTATTCATCTAAAGCTGTGCTGAATTCCTTATTAAGCTTTTCAATTTCGTCTTTTGAGTATTTCCCTTCAGAAATCTTTTTATCAATTTCAGTTTTCTTGTCGTTGAGTTCTTTTTGTTTAGATTTTATAAGATTATAATCTTTAATATCCTCACTCTTTGTTAAACGCTCTTGAACCTCCGGATCAATCTTATCTTTTCCTTTTTCTTCGATTGCTTGAAAGTACTTTTCGTTGTATTCCTTTTGAAGTTCAGCTTTTTTCTTTTCGTCCTTTTCACCATCGATTTTAGCTTTTAAATCACTTAACTCTTTATCTGAATTAGGATTGATTTCAGTCTTTGGCTCTTCTTCCTTTTTCGGTTCTTCCCCTTTTACAGGGTTTGATGCCTCATTTTTCGTTTCGCCTGCAACTTCAGCATCAGGTTCTTCATTCTTAACTTCAGTCGATTCTTTATTTTCGCCATTTAGTTTTTCATCGACGCCGGTTTCTTTCTTTTCTTCCACAACACCTTCTGTCGGTGCAGCTTCTGAAACAGGAGTTTCTTTTTCACCTCCTTTTAAAACCATTTCGTCATTTTCCATTGCCATATTTGGCTCAATTTTTTCTGACTCAGTAACCTCTCCTTCTACTTTATCGGGAGAAGGGTTTGAAGCTTCAATACCTTTTGCTTCATCCTCAATTTGAGCAAATGTTTTTGTCCCGAACATAAAAATCGCGACAAAAATCGCTAAGATCATTAACCTTAATTTATTGTTCATTTTCTCCCCTCCTTTCTTTTTAATATTCTTACTAATGAAATTAATTTTTAAATTTCTTTAGTAATATTTATATAGTACCCATATTAAACACAGTTTACTAAGAGCATAGCTTTTAAATATGTTTTGTTTTCAACGTTTTATAAATGTTTTTTTTACTATATAATTATTTATAAATATGGTTATTTTATATACATTTAACTTTTTCCTATCATTGTCATTGAATACTTCTCATTGACTATTTTTTTATATTATGTATTTATATACTTTTGTTTGTTAGATGTCTTTGTATTAAACAAAATTATATCAATATGGTTAAAAAAATACAGACCGTATTGGTCTGTATCAAACTTTACGCTATATTCACTATTTTTATTTCCCCGTTTTTTATTTTTTGTGTTTTTATTTTTTTGTTTTCATATCCGAGCACGAGTTGTATAAAACCTTCGTGCGTGAAAACCACAATGTCGCCTTCATAGTCTTTTATTATATCCAAAAATATTTTTACTCTTTTAAATGCGTTTTGAAAACTTTCACCGCTTGGTGGAGCGATTCTGTCCGGTCCCAACATCCATTCGTTCAAACTCTCGCCGTAATGTTCGATATTTTCTTTGAATGTCCTTCCGACGAGGTCGCCAAAATCTATTTCGTTTACATATTTTGTCACGCGAAGTTTTTCATAATCTTTTTTATGGAGAACGTATTTCGCGGTTTCCTGTGCTCTTTTGTATTCGCTTGCAATAAAAATCGGATTCTTAAGTTTTAACTTATTAAATTCTCTTCTCGTATTTTTTGTGCGAAGTTTTCCAATCGTCGCAAGTTTTACTTCTTTTCCGGCAAATGTATGTGTCAGATTCCCAACCGACATTTCATGCCTTATTAAAATCAAACGGCACATATAAACACCATCCCTATAACTTCAACCGTTTCAACAATCGCTCCATAGATGTCACCGTTCAGTCCACCAATTTTTTTCTTTGCCCAAAGTGCCATAAGGTTTGAAGCCAAAATTGCGATACCGATGAAAATGAGCGATTTTATATTTAGTATTGAGGAAATTATAAGCGTTACGACAAATCCGATTGCCCAAAATATACGCGGGTCGGAGCTGTGAAATGTATAGCCGAGTCCACTTTTTTTCGTTGTTTCATAAAATGAGAGCACGAGCCCTGCGGCAATTCTTGCAATTGTCGGCGGCAATATGAGAAGCCACACATTTTTTTCGATTATGATAAATTCTTTAAGCATTTCAAATTTTATCAAAAGTAAAAATACAATTGTAATGACTCCGAAAGCACCAACGTGACTGTCTTTCATTATTTCAAGTGTCTTTTCTTTGTCACGCATCGAGAAGAATCCATCCGCCATATCGCTTATGCCGTCGATGTGCATTCCGCCGGTTATGAATATCCAAATGATTAAAATTATTATTGCAGAAACTGCCGGAATCAAATCAAATCGGTTAAAGAGTGTCATTGCTCCTGCAAGAATTACACCGATAAATGCACCCACAAGTCCAAACCACGTGAGACTTCGTCTTAAGTTTGCCGTGTCCCACTCGACATTTATCGGGAGATAGAGTCTTGTTAAAAATTGAAATGCAACAACTATGGATTCTAATATCTTCATTTCAGTCTCACCTCAAGTCCCATGCAAACAAAATACGCTCTATCGCATTTTGCAGCGACCTCTTTGTTTATTGTCCCGATTAAATCTCGATATACTCTTGCAACTTTCGACTCCGGAATTATACTCATTCCAACTTCGTCCGTCACGATCACAAGTTCCTTGTCATTTTCTCTCGCCCAATCGAGCAATTTTTCGAGTTCTTTTCGCACTACGAGAATCGTTTCTTCAATCGATTTATCGCTCAAGTCGTCCGACGTTTTTGAAAACATAATATTTGAAACAAAAACTCCGAGCGAATCGAACAGTACATATTTTTCCTCACCCGAAAGTCCGTCGAAATTCTTCAAACATTCGACAGTTCGCCATTTTATTCCCGACTCATCACGACGCTTTACATGTTTTTTTATCCTGAGGTCCATCTCGTCGTCGTAGTTTTCAGCGGTCGCAATATAAATCGCATCGCCTTTTATAAGGCTCTCCGCAAATTCCGACTTCCCGCTTCTTGCACCTCCCGTAACAATGCTAATCATTTTTATCCCTAATATTTACAAGCACGTCAGGAAGAATTTCAATTTCTTCATATCTTCCCATATTTCTCATGAGATAGACTGCCGTGTCCAAAATTTTAAAGAGAAGCATACATCCGGTTCCTTCGCCAAGTCGCATTGAAAGGTCGAGCGTCGGGTGAAGTCCGAGTTCGTTAAACACAAGTTCCACTTGCTTTTCTCTGCTTTTGTGGCTCGGAATGATGTAGTCTATGACGTGTTCGTTCATTCTTACTGCAACAAGTGCTGCAACTGCGGAAATAAATCCGTCGATGACCGCAACTTTTTTGTGCTTTGCGGCACCCAAAAATACACCGACAAGTCCGCATATATCATATCCGCCGACGCATGCGAGAATTTCAAGAGGAGTTTTATTGTATAAGTCATATTTCTTTATCGCTTCGTTCACGACATTCACTTTGTTTTTTAGTCCTTCATTTGTGACACCCGCACCGAGTCCGCAAGTCGTTTCACCGTCAGTCTTTAGAAGGGCAGCAAGAACTGCCGCCGAAGTTGTCGTGTTTCCGATTCCGAGTTCGCCCGTTCCGAAAATGTCGATACCCTTCTTTACAAGTTCGTCGACCATATAAGTTCCGGTTTCAATCGCTTTTGTTGCTTCTTCAACAGTCATCGCCGGTTCTTTTCTAAAGTTTTTGGTTTCGCTGTTTATCCTGAAGTGGAGCACATTTTCGTGATTTATTTCACGCCTTGTTCCGAGGTCCACAACATAAATTTCAGTGTCTGTTTCAAGACACATGTTCGCAGCTCCGGTTTTTCTTTGTGCCATCGAATAAACGAGTTGACTTGTAAGATCCGGATAACCGCTCGAAATATTCTCCTCGATAATTCCGTTGTCCGATGCCATGACTATGAGCGCTCTACTTTTAACAAGTGGAAAAATATTGCCTTGAATTCCCGCGATTTTTATTGTAAGTTCTTCGAGTTCTCCCAAAGAGCCGGTCGGGTGCGCAATGCTGTCCCATTCTTTTCTTGGAAGTTCAAATGCCTTTTTATCTACTCCCTTTATACTTTCAATTGTTTCATCTAAAATTCCCATCAATATTCCCCCAAAATCTTTATAAGCTCATCCATGCTCTGAATGCCGTTTTCCTCTTCCGCTTCAATCATAACCACTTTGATGCCAGTTTTTTTTGCAGCGATAAGTTTTTCTTTCGTTCCCGAACCTTCGCCGCTGTTTTTTGTTACGAGATAATCCGCATCATAAGTTTTTATGAGTGCTGTGTTTAATTCTTCATCAAAAGGTCCGAGCATCGCACAGATGTCCTTCATCGGAACTCCGAGCTCTGAAATTTTTTCAATGCTTTTAACACTCGGAAGGATTCTGAAAATCATTCTGCTATCGTTTTTAACTTTCAAAAATCTTTCGCATTCATTAACACCCGTCGTGAAAAAATATGTGCCCGGGTGCGACGAGATGAATTTCTCCGCTTCGTCGTAACTTTTCACATAAATAATATAATCTTCTGAAAAACTTGTGACCTTTCTGTTGAATCGTACAAAATCTATATTGTATTTTTTTGAAAAGTCCGCAATTGACTTTTTTATATGTCTTGCAAACGGATGCGTCATGTCAACAATAAGCTTTATGTCGTTCTCTTTCACAAATGACAATTTCTCCTCTTCCGTCATACTCCCAACTCGCACTTTCAAATCTTTCGGCAGAAATTCACGTGCTTCATCGGTCGTAACCGTCACAATTATATTGTCATAATTTGAAAGTTTATCAAGTAAAAGCGGAACCTCGTGTGTTCCGCCTAAAATCCAAATCATATATCATAGCCTCTTTTAGTTATAATAGTGTCGCCGTGAATGTAGCTTGTGCTGTTTCCGATAATGACAATTGTCTTCATGTCGACAGATTCGCAGTCAATTGTGTCGAGCGTTGCAATTTCTTTACTGAAATCGTCTCTGCCCGAATTTCTAACGATGCCGACAGGCGTTGTGCCCTTACGGTATTTTTTAATAATTTGAATCGCTTCATTCAAATAATCCGGTCTGCCCTTGCTTCTCGGATTATAAAGAGAGATTACAAAATCCGCTTCGGCTGCAAGCTCAACGCGTTTTTTTATTTTTTCATAGCTCACAAGAAGGTCCGAAAGACTTATTATCGCTGTGTCCATCATAAGCGGCGCTCCAAGGTCAGCCGCAGCACTGAAGACTGCACTCACTCCCGGAACCACTTCAAACTCGACGTCGCTATCTTTTAAAAGTTCGATGACCGGTCCCGCCATTCCATAAAGTCCGGCGTCTCCCGTTGAAATGATTGCAACGTTTTTGCCTCCCTTTGCAAACTCAATCGCTTTTTTGCATCTTTCAATTTCTCCCGTCATGCCGGTTGAGAAAGTCTCCTGGTCCGTTAAAAATTCCGAAACATATTCGATATATGGTTTATAGCCGACGATAACGTCGGATTCTTTTATTTTTTGAACCGCTTCGAGCGTCATTCTATCTTTTCCGCCCGGCCCAATTCCTATAATATAAAGCATTTTACCTCACCTTTCCAATTGATATTGTAACTCCATTATAAACATATTTTTCAAGTATCAAATCTCCGAACAATGCCGCCGCCCTCGCAGACACAGCACCGCATCCGGTTGTTTTTTTCACAAATTCCGATTCCTCAAACTCGCCTTCGACTTCATTCAAGACTTTATCGGAATATGTTTCGAAAGGAACCTTCAGTTCTTTCGCCGCTTCAACGATTCCAACTTCATCTTTTTTCAAATCAATCGAAACAAATTTTACAATCGAAAGAATTGAAAGCTTTTTCATTTCGAAAGCAGCTTCGAGTGCTTTCAAAACTGTTTCCTTTGGTGTTCCTCTCTTTGCTCCGATTCCGACAACGAGTTCCCTCGGTCTTAAAGAGGTTGTCGGAACTGAAAAATCATACACAGTCGACGAAATGACAAGTGCCGCTTCGGCCTCCTCTTCGTCTTCGGCAACAAACGGATATTCGTATTTAAAAGCGGTGTCATTTTTGATTATGACTTTACGCTTTTCGACAATTCTCGCCATCACGGGTGCGATGCTCTTTATATCCTCAATTACGAGCGAATGTTTTTTTGCAAACATATCGATTGACTCGACGCCGTGTGAATCCGAAGCAGTCGTCACGACCGCCGTCGCTCCAATTCGATTTGCAATCTTTGTCGCAAGTTCATTTGCACCGCCGAGGTGCCCCGAAAGAATCGGAATGACAAATTTTCCGCATTCGTCCATCACGATGACCGCAGGGTCCGTGTCTTTTGAAACGATGTAGTCCTTAATCATTCTGACTGCGATTCCGCACGCCGAAATAAATATGACCGCATCGTAGTCACGCATGATTTTCGGCATATATTTTTTTACACCGCCGGTCAATTTTTTGTTGAAATACAAATCGCCGTTTATTCTGAGCTTTTTGTAGAGCTCAAGCCCTCCGTCGGTGAATGTGACAACCGCAGTTTTACTCATCTTTATCTTTCTTCGGAACCGCTTTTCTGTATTCCGTTTCGAAGTGTTTGTCATAAAGTTTTGAAAGCTCGAAATCCGTATCCAAAAAATCACCGACCAAAATCATCGCTTGCTTTCCAATATTTTCGAAACGAACTTTTTCCGCAATGTCCGAAATTGTACCCGTGACAATTTTTTGGTCTGCCCACGTTGCACGATATACGACTGCAATCGGCGTTTCTTCAGTATATCCTTCCAAAAGTTCTTTGCAAACGTCTTCAATCATAGAAATCGAAAGGAAAATCGCCATTGTCGCATGGTGCTTCGAAAGCTCAGCAAGACTTTGTCCTTCCGGCACAGGCGTTCTTCCCGCCATTCTTGTAATGATTATGGTTTGCGTTATGCCCGGAAGTGTCATTTCCTTTTTAAGCTCTGCATTCGCAGCGGAAAAACTTGAAACGCCCGGCACAACTTCGTAGTAAATGTCGTGCTTGTCGAGTTCTCTCATCTGTTCCGCAATTGCACCGTAAATTCCCGGGTCGCCCGTGTGAAGACGTACAGTGGTCTTCTTTTCCTTCTCCGCTTTCAAAAATACTTCCATCACTTCATCGAGATTCATTGTTGCGGAGTTGTATACTTCCGCATCTTCTCTCACATAATCAAGTTGTCTTTTTGAAACGAGACTCCCCGCATAAATTACGACGTCAGCTTCTTCCAAAAGTTTTCTTCCCTTTATAGTTATCAAATCCGGATCGCCCGGACCTGCTCCAACAAAAAATATCATTTAACACCTCTAATCAAAAAAATAGGATTGTTTGCAATCATCATTCCGATTTTATTTATCTCCGACGTTTGAATGAGCGTCGATTCAACTTCTTTAAATTCGTGCATAAGAGCCATTGCCTCTGTATAGTTTTTCGGCAAAATAAATGTGAGAACAATTGTGCCGCCGACTTTTAAACTGTCGTATGCTGCGTCAATTATCTCCTTCATTCGCCCCTTTGTTCCGCCGATGAAAATTTTGTCGTACATTTCACCCCTGATTCCATCGGGAGCCATCAAATTTTTCGTTTCAATTTTCACGCCGAACTTTTCAGCATTTTGGTTTATTAAACTTATGCCCTCTTCTTCTATTTCAATTGCTCTAACTTCTGCTCCGCGAAGAGCCATCTCAACCGAAACGCTTCCCGTTCCTGCCCCGACGTCAAGAGCTTTGTCGCCTCTTTCTATGTCGAGTGCATCCATTATATAAGCACGAATTGTACGCTTCGTCATCGGTATGTCGCCGCGGATAAAAAGAGCATCATTAATTGCTCTCATTTAAAATCTCCACATACATAAGATTCAAATCGCTTTTGATTTCAATATCATCACCGATTTCATATCTATCGACAGCTTCGTCATCGTAGCTTAGATTAAAGCCGACCACGATTTTCCCTCTGTATCCTTCACCATAAAGCCATTTTGAAATACTGTCCGGATTATTTTTCGAATCCGTATAAATCATAAGCTTGTCATTTGAAATCAAATCTTTGTTTAGTTCACGACCGTGAAAAGAAATCGAAGTGACATCATTTAATGAAATGTTTTCGTATCCCGCCATGTAAGAAACGCAAGAAATCCCCGGAATCGTTTTTACCTTATAACGTTTTGAAAGATATTCACCGATTCCGAAAAAACTCGGGTCGCCTGAAGCCAAAACCGAAATATCGACATCTTCGTTCATGTGTTCATTCAAGAAATCCGTAATTTCTTTTAAGCTATCTATTTCAATAATCTTAGCCATTGGCTCTATAGTTTCTTTTACTCGCTTGTACGAAAGCACATAGTCACTTTTAAAAATAATATCCTCTGCAATATTTGTCAGATATTTCGGATTGCCTGGTCCGATTCCAACAACATAAATCATTAAATCACTCCTCTTTCCATAGAATAGATAATCACTTTCACATCGAGGTCGCTCTTTTTAAGATATCTTCGAACTCTTTCCTCGGCGCCCTTTTCCATAAGTTTTATTACCTCACTGTATCCCATATCAATCGCCATATTCATCGCAATCTCGGCGGTGTTTTGGCTGCAAATTTTAAGTATGTCCTCCCTCTTTGCATTCATTTTAAATAAATAGTAAACGAACGCCTCCATTCTCGTGTCCGAAACGTTTGAGTGAGTGTTGAAAATTCCAATTGAAAGCTTTGAAAACTTGCCGATATGCCCGACTAAAATAATTTTCTTAAAACCGTCTTCGAGTGCCATCTTTAGAGCATCTCCGACATAGTTACTCATCTCAACTGCGGGTTTTTCAACGTTCATTTTTTTGAGCATATCCTTGCCGTAACTCCCCGGAACCAAAACAATTTCATCGGTTCCATACTCCTCTTTGTTCATGTTGAGTTCGAGCTTGATTGTGTCGAGAAGTGCTTTTTCGCTCATCGGATGAACGATGCCCGTCGTTCCTATAATTGAGATTCCGCCTTCAATCCCCATATTTTCATTGTATGTCTTCTTTGCGATTTCCCGACCGTTTGGAACATAAATCTCAACGTCGAAACCGCCTAAAGGTTTCAGTGCATCTTGAATCATTTTTCTCGGTGTCGGGTTTATTGCATGTTCACCGACTTTTCCAAAAAGCCCTTTGCGTTTTATTGTGCCTACTCCCTCGCCACCGGTAATGACAATCTTGTCGTCATTTCTCTTTCTGACTTTTGCACCGATTAAAATTCCGTCCGTCACGTCCGGATCGTCGCCCGAACTTTTTCTTATCTCGGAATAAGCGTACTCTCCCTCGATTTTTTTATTCAAAACTTCCAAAATCAAGGTTATACCCGACGGCGTTTCGAGTTTAAGTATATCGCTCTCATCGTTCATAAGCATTTTTGCAGCAGAAAGAGCCGCCGCAGTTGCACAACTTCCCGTTGTGTAGCCGAGGCGGAGCCCATTTTCATAAATCTCATGACCTTTTCCAAGCAATTTTTCTTCCAACTAAAAATCCCTCTCGATAAAACTATATAAAAGTGCATTTATAACTGAAACTGCAACATTTGAGCCACCCTTTGAGCCATTCGTCCTTACAAAAGGCACTTCAACTGTCGAAAGTTCCTCTTTCGATTCAGCCGCTCCAACAAATCCGACCGGTACACCGATGATGAAATCCGGAGAAATATCACCTGCTTTTATATGTTCGATAAGTCTAAATAGTGCTGTCGGCGCGTTCCCGAACGTAAACATTGTAACACCGTCATTTATCGCTTTGTCAATGGCTGCCATTGAACGCGTTATCTCTTTCTCCTTTGCTATTTTTCGAACATCCTCATCGGAAACACAGGTGAAAACCTCAATATTCGCCTTTTCAAGTGCCGGCTTGTTCACACCTGCTGTAATCATATTTGTGTCGGCGTAAATCTTGCCGCCCTTTTTCATTGCCGCAATAGCTCTTTCAACGAAATTATTTTGAAATTCGATAATATGTCTGTAGTCAACATCGCCCGTCGTATGAATCATACGCTTAACAATAGGGAGTTCCCCTTCTGTAAACGTCACATCACTTAAATACGGGGCAATAATATCCATTGAATTGCTTTCAATTTTTTTCGGATTCTTTATATACATTAAATTTTCCTTTCCAAAAATTGTAAAATCATATTGCTTACAGCATCCGGGTGAGCGTGGCTGTATGAACCGTAAGCATTTCTTTCCTTGTATCCGTCGCTGTGTCTTGTTTCGCCTGTTTCGTCGCTCGGTTTACTCAATGTGAGCATCGATCTGCTTGAAGTTTCATAAATCCCACGGTGATATTCACGTGCATTGAATTCACCACGTTGTGTACCAAGCCATTCATCTTCGATTACCGCCTTTTGGTAACCGAAATGGATCAGGTTCTTTGTCATTGATGAAAGTCCCGGGAAAATTCCTACCATAGGCACTTCTCCAATTCTTTTTGAAAGATAAATAAGTCCTCCACCATAAGCTATAATTCTTCCACCTTTTCTATGATATTCTCGAAGTGAATTCATCATTGATTCATTTTTTGAAAGTTGGTATCTGAAGAGTTCAGGATACCCTCCGCCGATAACAACCAAATCAGTATCAGCCGGAATTTCTTTGTCTTCAAGTGGTGAGAAGAATGTCGCTGCATCATATAGTTCAGAATCATAGTGGAAACAGAACGCATCATCATTTGCCATTAAAATCTTGTATTTCTTAAATGGATTTTCCTGAATTTTATCTTGTTCACTTGTTTGTTGTGTAGCAGCCATGAGCACTCCCCTTATGTCAACAGTCTGCTTCATTTGATTGGTGATTATATTGAGCCTTTCATCGATATCTTCGACTTCTTTCGGCCTTATAAGTCCCAAACTTCTTTCGTGAATTTCAAGCCTTTTGTCATTCGGAATGTATCCGAGTGCACTAATGCCTACGTATTTTTCAATTTGCGGTGCAATCATATCATAAATCTTTTTACTTGTTTTATTAAATATAACACCTTTAATTTGGCCTTCGCTGAAATCAACCATTCCCTTAATCTTAGGAACCATCGTAAACATTTCTCCCTTAGGTTCGTAAAGAAGAATTGCACCTATATCAAGCTTCTTCGAAAGGTCAAAGCTACTTGCTTCAAACGTGTTTCCTGAACCGTCAAAGTATCCCATGACTCCCTCGACGAGAAGCACATCATTTTTCGCAGCAATTTTATTAATTTTACTTCTTATTAAATCTTCGTCCATCAAAAATAGGTCGAAGTTTTCACTCTTCTTGCCGGAAGCATAAGTTAAATATTCAGCATCTATATAGTCAGGACCTGTCTTTGCTCCCATAACTTCAAGGTCCAATTCCTTAAATAATTTTATTAAAGCGGTGCTTATAAGCGTCTTTCCTGTGTTGGAAGACGGCGCCGTTATCATAAGTTTTCTTAATGTATTTCGTTTATTATCTTCCATTTTTTTCCTCCTTTAAAGCTTTTAAAAGCTTTTCATTATCCTCGTCTTTTTTTACAGCAACTCTTATATATTGATGCCCCAAATTTGCATAATTATCACACTTTCTGACCAAAATCCCTTTTTTTAAGAGATTTTGAAATAACATTTCGTTGTCAAAGTCCGTTTTAATCAATATATAGTTTGCGTCCGACGGAATAGGATGGACTCCATCTATTTTTTTAAGCTCCAAAAAGAGCTTATCTCTGGATTTTGCGAGTTTCGCTTTCGATGATATTATAAACTCCTCATCCAAAAGTAAATCCTCTCCCAAATTTTCAACAAGCGATGAAACAGACCACGTAGGAATGTGGTTGTCAATATCATTTTTGAAATTCGAAACCAAATATCCGAGTCTTAAACCCGGAAGCGAGAAAAACTTTGTTGCGGCTCTAACCACAAACAAATTTTTGTATTTCGATATTTCTTTTGCCAAGTCATAATCCACGCTTGAAAATTCATGAAATGCCTCGTCCATCAAAATCGCCCCACCGTTATTTGAAACTTTTTCATAAATCGCGTCGAACTCTTTTTTTGAAAGACTTACTCCGCTCGGATTGTGCGGGCTTGTGATAATCACGAGAGTATTTTCTAAATCAAAATCCAAATCGTGCACATTAGGCTTAAAAGATGAATCCAAATTTATTTTTTTTATATTTTTCTTTTGCACTCGTGCGCGTATTTCGTATTCCATAAATGCAGGTTCAAATATTACAATGTTTTCATAGAGCGAAATTGTCGCATCGATCACTTCCATCGCACCGTTTCCAAGTGAAATGTGTGTTTTGTCCACTCCGAGATATTTCTCGAGCACGTCAAAAAGTTTTCCATACGACACATCCGGATATCTTGCAATCAAATCGAGATGCTCTATTATATTATTCTTGACCCTCTCGGTCGGTCCATACGGATTTATATTGCTCGAAAAATCGAGAAGATCTCCGCTCTTTGAATATTTAAAAATATTTGCACCATGCCCTTTATTCATTTTTCCATCCAATCATGAGGGACATATAATTCTCCCTTTCTAAAATCTCTTCTTTTTCTCGAAGTATAAGCTCGTTTTCCGCCGAAACATTTTCAAGATAAATATAAGAAAAATTGTGTGCTTCGAGCTTCTCTATCACTTCTTTTTTATTTTTATAAGTTTTTAAAATTGCAATTCTGTCGACAAATTCGAGATTTGCGTTTTCGATGTCATCGGTCAAGAGAAAATTCTTGCCCTTTGTTGCAAGTGGCACTCCTGCGAAGTCCGCTGCCGCCAAAAATGACGGAATGCCCGGTGACATTTCAAAAGAGATTTCCTCATCGAAATAAAGAGTGTTTATAAATGTGCTGTAAATTGCAGCGTCGCCAATCGTAATAAAAACTCCGGACTTGTTGTCCGACAAATTCTCGTGGATAATTTCGAGATTCTTTTTGTATATTTCCGGTCCGACTTTTCCCATAGGAAAATCGAGATAAATAATATTTTCAGTTTTGATATACTCGCGAACCGTGTCAAGTGCCATATTTTTGCCCTTGTTATTCGGTGCGAAAATTACATCGGCATTTTCAATAAGTCTTGCACTTCTAACTGTTATTAAGTCAGATGCCCCCGGACCTGTGCCGATGCCGTAGAGTTTTTTCATCTCTAAAGCACCTCTTTTAATCTGTCGTAAAACATTTCTCTTGCAAAATCAAACTCGCCGAGGCCCTTCAAAACAGCTTCAACTTTAAAGCCCTTTTGGGTGAGAATGCTTTTCCATGAATCAGGCTCATCGCCCGCCATATCATTTTTTGCATGGTCACCGCTCACAAGCATCATAGGTCTTAATGTGATTTTCTTATCTTTAAACTTTTCGAGTTCCGGCAAAATTGTCTCAAGACTTCTTCTTCCTTCAACCGTCGCAACGAAAACATTTTCTCCGCCGTTTTTCTTAAAACACTCATCGCAATAATCATAAACGTCGTCAACTTCGTGGCTTGTGCCATGACCCATCCATACTGTGCATTCATCTTCCGGAAATATTGCTTTCTTTGTGAACTCATTTATTGCATCCTTGTCGGCAAAAAGTGGTTTTGAAACGCGAAGCCCGGGATAAAGTTCCTTAAGCGAAAGAATTTTTTCGTACTCGATTCCCTCCAAAAGATGAGTGCTGAAAACTATTGGCTCCTCAATGCCGAGACTTTTGAAATAATCGAGTGCTTCTCTTTCATTTTTTACGTCCATCACGCCTCTATCTTTCAGCCTTTTCTTTATAATTCGTGACGTGAATGCCATCTCCACTTCATATTCTTTTCCATATTCATTCTTAACATAATCAAAAATCGGTTTTATACATGCGTTGTAAGTGTCCATGTGAGTTGTTCCGAAAAAACAAACTGTAATTCCTTTCATATTTTCCTCCTTATAATGCTACATAGAGCGGTGAATATAATAAAATAGACATAGTGGCTGTCAAAAGAGCTGTTGCAACATACATAACTCTGTTTGCCAAAAAAATATCGTCTCTGTTAATTTCTCTCAAGTCATTTCCAATAAACGGCTTGTCCGACAAAACTCCATGGTATGTCGAAGGTCCTAAAAGTTTAACTCCCAAAAGTCCCGCCATTGCAGACTCCGGAAAACCCGCATTAAGACTTGCATGTTTTTTTGAATCCCTAATAGTTACCTCAACTCCATTTTGAGTGTTCAAATCTAAAACTGTCCCCGCCAAAATAAAGAAAATCGCCGTAAGTCTTGCCGGGATAAAGTTTATAACATCGTCTGTGAGAGCCGCTGTTTTACCAAAATAAAAATACTTGCTGTCGTCGTATCCGATCATTGAATCCATCGTATTTGCCATCTTCATCATGATTGCCCCGGCAGGTCCGAACAAAAACGCAAATATAAGCGGACTGAAAACACCGTCGCTCGCATTTTCCGCAACAGTTTCCACCGTCGCCATCACAACTTGCTTTTCCGTTAAGTTTTCCGTATCACGACCGACTATCATAGAGAGTTCATGCCTTGCATCGACAATTGAAACCTCGAGCTTTTCTCGTACCTTTCTTGCACATTTCGAAAGTTCTTTGAGCGAAATGCACGAATAAACCACATAAATTTTAAAAAGCGTTCTAAAAATTCCCGACGGAATAATCTTTATAATAAAATATGTGATGAGATACGAAAAAACGAGATTAAAAACAACAACTGCACTACCTGCGACGAATTTTTCATAGTCGCTCATATCTTCCTTTAAAAACTTTTTCTCTTCAAAGGAAATGAGCTTTCCCATAAGCCTTATCGGGTGAAACGGATAAACCGGATCGCCGATCAAGAGGTCGATTAAGAGTGCTGCCAAAACTATTTTAATCATAGCCCCGCAATCTCCTCAACCAATTTCATATCCATATTGTCGGCAATCGCATTCATAAGCTTATCAAATTCAATTTCAAGTTCTTCCCTGGTAACTCCGCCATGATTTGCAGGCTTGTCGTAGTCAACAAGCGAATCTTCGTCAGGGATATTGAGTTTCACATACGGAATCGTTCCTATGACCGGAATTCCCGTGAGCTTTTCAATTTGCTCTATGCCCGAATCGAGAAGAGTTTTGTCCCCTCTGAATTTATTTATGACAAGTCCCTTGATTCTCTTTCTTTCGTTCTCGCTTAAAAGCATGACCGTTCCGTAAAGAGATGCAAAAACTCCGCCGCGGTCGATATCCGCAACAAGAATCACGGGCAAATCTACAAGTTCCGCCAAACCCATATTCACAATGTCGTTTTCTCTCAAATTTATTTCAGCAGGACTTCCCGCACCTTCGACCACAACAATATCGTTTTCAGATTCTATCTCCGAAAAAGTTTTCTCAATTACCGGAAGGAGCTCCTTCTTGTACTCGAAATACTCCCTCGCCTTCATATCCTTGAACTCTTTTCCGAAAAGTACAACAGTGCTTCCGACGTCGGTCTTTGGAATCAGTAAAACGGGATTCATCTTGACATCGGGCTTTCTGTTGCATGCAAAAGCTTGTTGAACCTGTGCGGTTGCAATTTTGTTGCCGTCTTCATCGACAAATGCGTTTCTACTCATATTTTGCGACTTAAAAGGAAAAACCTTCAGACCTTTTTTATAAAAATATCTGCATAAACCGGTACACAACAACGACTTGCCTGCCGAAGAAGTTGCACCTTGAACCATAATCTTCGCCAAAATAAACCTCCAATTTAAAAATGGGTAAGTTAATCAAGATTCGAATTAAAATCTTAAAAACTTACCCATACATCCTCCAAAAATTTATTTTAAAGGAACAACATAAAACAGCATACTTCCCAATCCCAAAAGTACAACTGAAGGTATCCTGACTCGCCTTCAAAATATATACCGCCTTCCCGTTAAGTGGCAAATGGCATATACTCCGGCATACAGTAGAGGTTGCTGTTCGGTTTTTAACCGTATTCCCTTAATCTATCTACATAAAATTATACCATTAATCATATAATTTTTCAAATTTATAGTCGCTCAAAAACATAAATTTTCGGTAATTATTAAATTTTATTATTTTAAAATTGAGAACGAAAAATTGTATTTTAAAACAAAATAAAAACTAATTCTCACTCTCATTCAAAAAATCTTCGAGTTGCTTTTTTCTATGTCTCAATTCGTGATTTTCTCTAAACATTTTTTCGTTTTCTTTTCGCATCCTGAATTCCGAAATCATTCGAATCGTATACATCAAAAGACTGCAGATTAAGCATTTTATCGCCGCACCGAAAAGATAAACACCCCCATATGTGTTTGCGTCTCTATTTACAATGAGTGCGTTCATTTCAAAGAGTCGCATCACTGTGTCGATTCCCATAAACGCCTGAAAAATTCCAAGCACCACTATAATAAAGAAAAATATTCTAGGAGCGTAAACTTTCTCCGAGGTCATAAATGTAATCGCGTCGTACACACCCATGCTGCTGTAAAACATAAAGAGTACGCCGTTTACAAACACAAATATGCTCATTAAATCGATGTATTTATCAACCTGTGCGTTTCGATAATTTAGATGAAGGCTGTGCAGTGCTTTTGTGTCGATGATTGCGATGTCGATTGCGATAAGCGCACCGAAAATCAGAGCAAAAAGAAGTCGCCCCTTCAATGTGTTGTATCCGAAAAAGTTGCCCTTTGAATATTTTTTCATAAAACCTCCGCTTTCATTTTTATTGATTAAAAACGTAATATATTCATTCTACCACATTTTGTGACTTTTCAAAAGTTATTTATAGAATTAAAATCTCCCGCTCCACTAAATCTCATAAATTGCATCGAAAAGTTTTCTCATGTTCTCATCCAAATTGTGGCTCACCATAATAATTGTGAGGTTCTCACTTTTAAGTAAATTTTCTTCAATCGCCGCTCTGTTTTCCCGGTCGAGTGCGCTTGTGCCCTCGTCAATCAAAATCGTGTCTTTGCCGTTTATCAGACTTCTTGCAATTGCGATTCTTTGTTTTTCCCCTCCGGAAATATTCGCCCCATTTTCTCCGACAATCGTGTCGATTCCGTCTTTAAAGTTTTCTATGTCCTTTTGAAGGGAGCTTTTAAAAAGTGCATCGCTTATAGCCATGCCCGAAAAGTCGCCGCCCAAAACAATATTCTCCTTTATCGAGGCATTAAAAAGATACACATCTTGCGAAATATAGGACATACTTGTGTCGAGTGCTTTCTCGCGAACTCTTCCGTCGTAGAGAACCTCGCCCTCGTAATCCTTTATAATTCCCATAATGATCTTTAAAATTGTCGATTTTCCGCGTCCCGACTTTCCGACAATTGCATATTTGCCGTTCTTTTTAAATTTCATATTCATGCCTTTAAGAATCTGTTTGTCGTCGTAGCTGTACGAAATATTTTTAAGCATAAGCGTTTCATTAAACGAATCGTCGCACATTTTTTCAGTTTCGGTTGATTTTAGAATTTCAAAATACGGCTTCGACTGCATTATCATCATTTTTGCATTTGTGAGATTTGAAAGTCCGTTTGTGACTCCGCCTATTAGATTTGCTGCCCCTGCGAGCACTGCAACTCCGATTCGCCCGTAAAACGCAAGAACAACTACGATGACTTCCGCCAAAATTTGCATTAAAACACTCACGATTCCCATTGCACATTCCAAAATCTCCGTCATATAATTTTTTCTCGACTTCGCCTCTTCACTTATTTCGCTCGCGTCCATTCCTCTTTTTAAATACCAGTTTTTTGCGGACAGAATTTTTAGAATGTGCACGCCGTAAATCAAATCTTTAAATTTCTTCATCGCCTCCGCTTGTGCTTTTAAATTGTCCTCTCCGATTTTCTCGATTCGCTTTTCAAAAATTTTCGGCATAAACCACATTATAAGCGTTGAAAAAACGGCGAACAAAAAGAGATAAAAATCGAGATAGAGAAGCGCCGCAACACTCCAAACAATCTGTGCAACTCTTCCGACCAGATTAAAAACGCTTTCCCATGCGAGAGTTGAAATTTCGTCGACGTTTTTTGTTATGTAAGAAATATATTCCGCTCTTTTTTCTCCGCCGAAATTTTTTATATCTCCGTTGTAAATTGTCTCGTAAAAATCCTTTCGAAGATCATTGTTCATGGACTTTACCGCCATTGCACGAAAATAAGACTCGAGCATACAAATTAAATAATATGCGAGCCATCCTGCAAACGAAATCGAAATCCACTTCAAAAAGTGTTGAATGTCGAGCCTGATTGCACCGTCAAATGTTTTTATAGCAAAAAATTGCACAATGACCTGCATTCCCCACATCATAATTTGCAGAAGAAAAACAATCAGAGTTTTTATTTTATTTTGATAAAGATATCTTCTAATATTTTCCATAGTCGCCTCTATATCATCATACCAAAAAATCGAAGCGTTATCAATCACGCCAAACAAAAACACCCTTGCAAAAGCAAGAGTGTCAAATCTAAATACATAACCTTATAGATTTAATGCCAAAACATTTTTAGATTTATATAGAAATATTTTTCGAAAAATATTTTTCGTCAATATATTTGTGATCAATGGTAATGACTGTTTTTGCTTCTAAATATTTCATAGTGTCATCAAAAATTTTATAAAAAAGTTTTTCATCAAGCCCTGTGCTAATTTCATCAAAAATGTATAGTTCGCAATCTTTGTATAATGCTCTCGCTAACAACACTCTTGTTTTCTCTCCACCTGATAAGGTGCTGCTGTCGAACCCGATATTCTTTATTGAATACTTTTCAAGAACTTCATCCAACCTACATATTTTAATGATTTCATTCAATTTCTTATCATTAACCGTAGATTTAAATGTGATGTTTTCGATTATTGACATGTTAAATAATTTATTTTCTTGAAAAACTGCTGATAATGAAACCGTCTGATTTTCTTTTCCATCAACATATATATTACCAGAAGTCGGCTTATACATATTAGTGATTAATTTTGCAATACTTGACTTGCCTGAACCTGTTCTTCCATTTATTTTTAATTTATCACCTTTATTTATGGCTAAATTAAAATCTCTTAAAACGTGGTTATCTCCATAATTTAGCGAAACATCTTTAAATTCAATAGTGTTAAAATTTTCGAGTAAATTTACACATTCTTTCTCTATTCTTTTAAAAGTATCATCTATCCTTTTAACAGAATTTTTGAAAGCTGATATTTCTTTTTGATTTTCTATGATATTAAATATCGGATCGGTAATCATTGAGGCATACAATATGATTGCTATCAATGCTCCGACTGACAAGTTGCCTTGACTAACACGCATTCCTCCAATAAAAATTAAAATAGCCATAATAAGATTAAACAATAAACTTACAAGTGCTTGAGAAACATTTTTAATATTTATTATTTTTTTATCGAGCTTATTCAGCGTCTGATTCTCTTTGTAAAATTCATTTGAAAAAATATTTTCTTTATTAAACAGTTTAATATCCCTTGCGCCCACAATAATGTCAAAAAATTTATTTATAACATTCAGCCTTTGAATTTGACTGTTTGCAGATGCTATTTCTGAACTTTTTAAAATCTTTTGAATTACAATTGTTGATGCAACAGATATGGCAATCATAGCAAATAACATAATATAGTCGTACTTTATTATAATTATTGAGCCAATCACAAAACTTGAGATAGAAAAACCTAAATCAAAAACTAAAGGTATTAGTTTATCATCAATCGATTTTAAGTCGTCAATTATAACATTAAAAACATTGCTTCTTCCGGCTCTTTCCAGCTGTTCCATTTTTGTATTAAGAATACTGTCAACAATCTCATTTCTTATGTCTCGATTTAAATTCAGTTCGAATTTTGAGCCGAAATTTACGAGAGCTATCCTAAATATATTTACCAAAATATATACAAGTGAATAAAATATTATATATTTTATAAATTCAATGCGATTCCCTAAGGTTAAATAGTCTATCACCTTTTGAATAAATAGCATAGGAATTATACTTAAACTTCCTACAATTATCCCTGTTAAAAATAATAATAAAATTTTAGAAAAGTTCTCCTTATATTTATCTCTTATCATAATTCCCCCATGAATTTATTGACATTTAGAATATTCTAATCAAATCTATAGATATTATTCTCGCTTGGTCTCAAAAATCATTTGTAAAATTTCTATATTTCTTGCCAACTTTACAAATAAATCTATGACATTTTTATTGTTATTTCTGTCGATTTTCCCCATCGAATTCGAGGGGTTTGAATTTCGTTTTTATTTCTAAACGTATCGAATGATAAACATTTATTATTTACAAGTTCTTAAAGTTTTGTTAATTACTATTTTTATCATACCAAAAAATCGAAGCGTTATCAATCAGCAGAAACAAAAACACCCTTGCAAAAGCAAGAGTGTTCAATCTAAATTCTAAATTTTTCCCAATCGTATTTTATCTCGACCATGGTGAGACCTTCGGGTGGCATTGTGACCCCCGCTTTCGTTCGGTCTTTCGATTCAAAAAGTTCTTCGATTTCCGTCGGCGTTATTCGCCCTTCGTTCGCCTTCAAAATTGTTCCTACCATTATTCGAACCATATTCTTCAAAAATGCCTCGCCGTAGATGTCGAATGTGAGAATGTTGTTTTCGTATTTTATAATTATATCCGTCACATTTCTCACAGACGTCGGCATCTGCGCATATGGTCCTTCGAACGCTTTGAAGTCGTGCGTTCCCACAAGGACTTTCGCCGCATCGGAAATTTTATCCATGTCAATGTCATATGAGTAGAGCGAGAAAAATCTTTTCATCGTTGCGGGAAGCACTTCACCCACATAAACCGAGTATCTGTAGTGCTTCAACAGTGCGGAAAATCTCGCACTGAAATCGTCCGTCACCTCAAAAGATTTTTCGATTCTTATGTCCCCCGGCAAAATGTTGTTCAGCGGATATAAAAATTTTTCCGGAGGAATTGTGGAATTTGTTTTGAAATTTGCAACTTGTGCGAGAGCGTGAACTCCTGCGTCAGTTCTTCCAGCCGCTTTCAAAATAATTTCCTCGCCCGTCACCTCCGAGAGTGCATTTTCAATCACTTCCTGAATTGCAAGTGCATTTTGCTGTTTTTGCCATCCACTGTAATCCGTGCCGTCATAACTTATAATCAAACAAATATTTTTCATCTTACTTTACAAAAGGTATGAAATTCAAAAGAATCATAAATGCGAAATAGCTCAAAACAATCGCATACGCAACAAAGTCTCTCGACTCATACTTGAGCTCTTTTAGTTTGGTTCTGCCTTCGCCGCCTCTATATAGTCTTGCTTCCATCGCATTTGCAAGTTCGTCTGCACGTCTGAAGCTGTTAATAAAAAGCGGAATTAAAATCGGCACAAGTGCTTTCGCACGTTTGAAAAGATTTCCCTCTTCAAAATTTGCACCTCTCGCCTTTTGTGCTTTCATAATTTTGTCCGTTTCGTCCATAAGCGTCGGGATAAATCTCAAAGCGATTGTCATCATCATCGCAATTTCGTGGCTCGGCACTCCGATTTTTCTCAAAGGATTCAAAATCTTTTCGATTCCGTCGGTGAGTCTTATAGGCGAAGTTGTGAGCGTCATAATGCCCGAGCCCATAACCATCAAAACAAGTCTTATCGCCATAAAAAATGCGTATCTCACACCTTCTTTTGTGGCTGTGAGAGGTCCGATTTGAAAAAGCGTTTCGCCCTTAACCATAAATATATTAAGTCCGACAGTCAAAAATAAAATAAATATTAAACTCTTTATCCCTTTAAAGAGCATTTTAAACGGAATTTTTGCAATTTTCGTCACGGTATAAAGATATAAAAATGCAAATGCATACGCCGTGAATGTCTTTACAAAAAACAGTATAAAAATATATGTGAATGTGAGAATTATTTTTGTTCGCGGGTCAAGCTTGTGAACAAATGAATCGCCAGGGAAATATTGGCCAATTGTGATATCTTTCATCATTTTAAAAGCCCTCCTATTTCCTTTGCCGCATCTTCAGGGGTGAGTGCTTGTTGAAGTACCACACCTTTTTTTCTGAGCATGTTCATAAAATCCACAACATACGGAACGTCAAGCCCGATGTGTTCAAGTTCCTCTTCGCGTTTAAAAATTTTCTCCGGCTTGTCAAAATATTTGAGTTCGCCTTTTTCCATCACGAGAATTCTGTCCGCAATTCTTGCGATGTCTTCCATCGAGTGCGTTACATAGACTATTGTTAGATTGTTTTTCTTTTGAATCGAGCGAATCTCTTCAATAATTTCGTCACGTCCTCTCGGGTCGAGTCCCGCAGTCGGTTCGTCCAAAATAAGAGTGTTCGGTTTCATCGCAAGCACGCCCGCAATTGCAACACGTCTTTTTTGTCCGCCCGAAAGTTCAAAAGGTGAACGGTCCTTCACCCACTCATAATCGAGTCCGACATCTTCAATCGCATCCTTCACTCGCTTATCTATTTCCTCTTCGCCGAGTCCCAAATTCTTCGGACCGTATGCAATATCCTTTGCACATGTCTCCTCAAAAAGTTGATGCTCCGGATATTGGAAAACCATTCCGACACGTTGTCTCAAACCTATGAGTCTCATATCCTTTGAAATCTTCTCGCCCTCAACGTGTACCTCGCCCGACGTCGGAAACAAAAGTGCGTTGAAGTGTTGAATGAGAGTCGACTTTCCGGAGCCCGTGTGTCCGATTACCCCGACAAATTCGCCCTGCTTTATGCTTAGGGTTACGTCGCCGACAGCCGTCTTTTCAAAAGGCGTGCCTTGGCTGTAGACGTGCGACATATTTTTCAGAGCAATTTCCGCATTCGCGTCGAATTCGGAGCTCTCAGAAACAACCTCATCCCTGAACTCATTGTATGAATTTTCGTCGAACTTCGCTTTGCCGCTTTCCTTTATTTTTTTAAGCACACAGTCCGCATAATCTTTTAGTTCAAAACTCGTGCAGCCCGTCTTTTTGTCGCCCAAAAGATATTCCATTTCCGGAACGAAAGGACTGTCGAGTCCATATTTTCTTATTTCATTCGGGTCCTTAAAAATCTCCTGCGGGGTTTCGTCCCGAACGATTTTTCCTTGCTCAAAAACAACCACACGGTCGGCGTTTATCGCCTCTTCCATGTAGTGCGTGATGAGAAGAATAGTCTTATTTTGCTCTCTGTTGAGCCTTAAAATTGTGTCCAAAACATCTTTTCGTCCGGACGGGTCGAGCATCGCCGTCGGCTCGTCAAAAAGAATAATGTCCGGATTGATTGCCAAAATTCCCGCAATTGCGACACGCTGTTTTTGTCCACCGCTCAAAAGATTCGGGCTGTGGTCCTTGTAGTCGAGCATATCGACAATCTTTAAACTCTCGTCAACCCTCTTTCTTATTTCAGCCGGCGGTACACCCAAATTTTCCGGGCCGAAAGCGACATCCTCTTCAACAATAGTCGCAACAATCTGGTTGTCCGGATTTTGAAAAACCATACCGCAATTTTTTCTTATGTCCCAAATCTTCTCCTCTTCCTTGGTGTTCATGCCGTAAACGGTCACATCACCTTTCTTAGGCACAAGCTGAGCGTTTATAAGTTTGCAAAGTGTGCTTTTCCCCGAGCCGTTTGCACCCAAAACCGCAACGAACTCGCCCTTCTTTACATTCATAGAAACATCGTCAATCGCAAGCAAAGACTCGCCCGTTATATTTGAAGTATAACTGAAACTGACATTTTTCAGCTCGATTATAGGATCATTTTCTTTTAAATCCATGTCCTGCTCCTTTTAATCTGTCGAGGCGTCTCAAAACCGCCTCCGCTTGATACTTTCCGGGATACAAAAGCTCCAAATGCGGATACATATCCCTGATAATATAGTCTATAAGCTCATAGTGGGTACATCCCAAAATAAGTCTTGTGACTCTTCTTTTTATAAGCGGCGGAATAAGGACCTCAAGTTCCTTTCTCACACCGTCTAAATCATCTTCTTCTATAAGCCTTGCAAGATTTCTTGAAGGCAAGGAAATCGCTCCGAGCATCCTCGAATAAATTCCTGAATTATGCGTAAATGATGTGGAAATAACTCCCAAATGTCGCAAATTTTGTCTTCGCAAAACTTGAACGGTCGGCGTTATAATATCCACAATATTTCGCCTTAAATTTCCCGTCTCAATGAGAGCTGTGCTTATGGTGTTGCACGCCGGTGCAAGAACTGCGAACTCGCCTTTGAACGGACGAACCATATCCTTTGTGAGCTTCACAATCTCGCCTTTCGACCTCTCGCCGTACGGCATATTCTTTTCGTCGGATGTATAAATCAAATCAATACCCGGAGACATACTCTCCAAATACTTATACACAACCTTTCCGCCCTTGCCGGAATCCAAAACCAAAACCTTCATAAAATCCTCTCTTGAAACCAAATTAAAATAGTAGAAAAAACTACCCTCTATCCGTATAATTATATCACAAAAGAACCACCCTGTCGAATAAAAAGCAATTACAAAAAGAAAAGGAAACGCATGTCGAAAAAATCGATGCATTTCCTTTTTGTTTGATTATTTATTTGTGTTTTTGTTGTTGGGATTTTTTGTGTGGTGCTTTTCTTTTAGATGATTTTTGTAATTGTAAATTTCAAATTCAAATATAAATTGTTTCACAGTAATTATAATCTTTGCAATTTATAAATTCACATTAACCTCTAAGCTTTTTCCGCAAATTAATTATATTTATCCAACTTCCACCCCACACTCAACTCGCAATCCCTTTTTCTAAGTGGAAAGCGAAGTATTTTTGTCCCGTGGAGAATTTTTTCAAGCAAGTCATAGTAAACCTACTCGGAACTGCTTTCACAAAATTATTATTTTCTCTGAATTTTACAATTGTCTAACTCCAAACTCAACTCTAAACTTTTTCCGCAGAGTTTTACAACCGCCAACCACACACTCAATTCGCAAACGATTTTTCTAAGTAGAAAACGAAGAAATTCGCTTTCTTCGAGAACGATTTCAAGCGACGTGTAGTAAACCTACTCGGAGCTTGAAATCGGGCGAAAAAGCGAATTTCGAGTTTTATACGACGAAAAACGTTTGCAGCCCCTAAACGACGAAAAACGTTTGCAGCATTTCTACACGGCGCATGGAGAAAACCCACACTCCTGACACTCCGCACAGCCGCCGCTGTGGTTCATTTTGCCGCCGCAGATTGGGCATTTATCGGGGTCTTGTTTGAGGGCGGTGTCGGCGAGTTCATCGATTTCGCGTTTGAGTTCTTCGATGCGGTCGGTTGGTGATTTCTTTTTATCGGTGATTAAGATTCCGCCTCTGGCGCAACCGTCGCGATAGATTGTGATGCCTTTCAAGCCTTTTTCCCATGCGTAGATATAGAGGTCTTCAACTTCTTCAACGGTAAATTCATTCGGGACATTTACGGTTGAGGAGATTGAAGCGTCGATATATTGTTGCCATGCGGATTGAACGTCGATTCTTTCTCTGTAGTTCAGGTTTGAAGTTGTGACGATAAATTCCGGCAAGTCCGCTTCGTCGAAAATATTATTTTTCTCCATATATTGTTTTACGATATCGGTGTAGACCTTGTAGTAAGTGTCGATACCGTGAATTGATTCAGTTTTTCTCGTGTATGAAATTTGGAAAATCGGTTCAACTCCGTTTGAGCATCCGATGAGAGTTGAAATCGAACCCGTCGGTGCAATTGTGAGAAGTTGGCTGTTTCTCAAACCATATTTTTCAATCATTTCCAATGTGTCATCATCGGCGTTCGATCTTATAAATTCGCTCTTTAGAACTGCTTCTTTGTTAAAGAACGGGAACGGTTCGTCTTTCTTTGCAAGTTCAGCAGATGCCTTCAGTGCTTCATTTATCATGAGTCTTCCGATTTGATGAATTAGCTTAATGGATTCCGGACTTCCGTATCTAATCTTGAGCTTTATAAACATGTCCGCAAGTCCCATGATGCCGAGACCGATTTGTCTCAAGTTGTGTGCAAGTTCTCTTTGTTCCTTGATTGGGTGGAGATTTTCATTTTCGTCCAAAACGCCGTTTAGATAAAATACGCCTTCACGAACCAAGTTTGCAAATGCTTCGAAATCGAATCTGCCGTAATCGGTGAACGGATCTCGTACAAATGCTCCGAGATTGATTGAGCTCAAGTTGCATGAGCCCCAAGCCGGAAGCGGCTCTTCAGCGCACGGATTAACTCCCGCATATGAGAAATTTTCATCGGCGCTCATTATGTGCCACGAATTTATTCTGTCCCAATAAAGAATTCCCGGTTCCGCCATATTCCAATTGTTCTTTGCAAGTGTGTTCCACAAATCCCTTGCGCGAACTTCTTTTCTGATTTCTTCGCCGCTCGATTCCACGTCGAAACGAAGAGTATAATTTGTATCTTCCTTGACAGCCTTTAAAAATTCATCATTTACATTGACGCTGATATTTGCCGAATTTACTTTCGACAAATCGTTTTTTACGTCGATAAATTCCATAATGTCAGGGTGCGACACGTCCATATTGATCATGAGTGCACCGCGTCTTCCGCGCATGCCGATAAGACCGGTTGTAAGTGCAAATAAATCCATAAATGAAACTGCACCCGTCGTTGTTGAAGCCGCATTGTTTACCCTTGCACCCTTCGGTCTCAAATTTGAAATATTGATTCCGCAGCCGCCGCCGTATGAATAAGTTCTTGCAAGTCTCTTTGCGGTGTCGAAAATCGACTCGATATTGTCTTCAACTTTCGGCATAACATAACAATTCGAAAGAGTGACCTTTTTGCCCTTTTTGTCGAGGCCGCGACCCGCCAAAATTCTTCCCGCCGGCATGAACTTCTTGTCCTTTATAGCCTTTCCGATTACGTCGTTGTCGCCGCTCACTCTTTTAATAAAGCCTTCGAAATTTTCTCCGTCATAACGATATTTCTTGTCGTAAATATCCCTTTGGAGATTCGTCATCGCCCAGCCTTCTTCTCTCAGTCTCGTGCGTTCTTCTCTGTACAAAATGTATTTCTTTGCAGCTTCCGGTGCTCTCTTCATGAGTTCAAACTCAACGAGGTCTTGAATTTCTTCAATCGAAACCTTGTCGCTGTCCTTATACTTTTCATGAACCGCCTCTCCGACTTCCTTCGCAGCAGTTTCATCAATTCCCTTTTCAGTTTCTTTCATCGCCTTCTCGACCGCGATGACAATTTTTTGCGTTTCAAAAGTAACTTCTCTTCCGTCACGCTTAATTACTTGTACCATTTATTTCTCCTTATTTAATAGTTATATAAAACCACATATAGTGGTGAAAATAGTTTTTTCGTTTAATTACACTATATATCATATCAGATACAACTATAAAAAACAACATAAATCCAATCGAAATTCTATTACAGTTACTTAATATGTCCAAAATATTTATGAGATTAATTTATTTAAACACGATATTATCGAGGTTATAAACTTTTGAGGACGAAAAAATAAATTTTTTTACGCAAACAAAAAACACCCAAAAGTTTTTGAGTGTTCATAATCCAAATTATATTTTAATATTGACCCATTTTCCGGTTTTAAATCGAAGGCTCATCATTACAAATCTCGAGAATTGATCCGAGAGTATTCCAATCCAAATTCCCGTGAGTCCAAGATGAAATCCGTTTACGAGTACATATGTCACGACCGTTCTTATAATCGAGACGCTCACAATCGACGCCATCAATGTGTATTTTACGTCGCCACCCGCTCTCAAACAACCGCCGTAGATGATTTGAGAGATTTGAAGGATGACTATGACCGTTATGAATCTTGTGATTAATACACCGTATTCGATGATTTCCGGCTCAGCATTTGCGTCGAAGAAGAGTTTGAAAATGTGTTTTCCGAACACAAACAGTATTACCGAGAGGCCGATAGAAATCGCAAGTCCGATTCTTTGGCAGACTTGTCCGTATGTTCGCGCATTGTCTTTTTGCCCTGCACCCAAGCTTTGCCCCGCAAGGCTCACCGCCGCAACTTGCATTCCGTCGGCAAAGGCGAATCCGAGACTCAGTACTTGCATTCCGACGTTGTGCGCAGCAAACTGTGCTGTGCCAAGTCCTGCCGCAAGAAGTGCAGTCGCTAAAAATCCGATTCTCATCGCAATGTTTTCAACAAACATGTTGAGTCCGAGTTTCGCAATGCTTATCGCCTCTTCAACTCTCGGTTTTATTTTCCTTGAAAAAATATATTTTATATCGACATAGCTGTGCGGTTTAAAGAGCGATCTTATACTCATAATGCTTGCGACCGCCGTTCCGATTATCGTTGCAATCGCGGCTCCTCTGACTCCGAGTTCCGGAAATCCCAAGTTGCCTCCTATCAAAAGATAGTTGAAAGTCATGTTCACAATGCTTGAGACAAAGTTTGTCGTGAATGCAATTTGAGTGTTTCCACTTCCTCTTTGCGCCGCATTTATAGTCATGCTTATTACATTAAAAAATACAAATCCCATTATTATTCTGAAATATTCGTTCGCCAATTCGTGCGTGTCGGAATTGCTTCCCGCCCATCTCAAAATCGTTTCGGAATATTTTACAAATACAAATGTTATTATTGCAGTTAAAACTGCGGCAATTGCAAATGCAGTAACTAAAACGGTGTTAGCCGAATTTTTGTCTTCCTCACCTTTTCGCCGCGCGACAAGTGCCGACACCGCAACGTTTATCGAAAAAAAGAATGACAGTCCTATAAATTTCGGTTGGTTTGTAAGTCCAACCGCCGCAATCGCTTCTTTTCCCAAACTTGAGACCATAAATGTGTCTATGAGTCCCGTAAGCGTTATAAAAAAACTTTCTAAAACCGATGGCCACGCCACTTTCATAGCTTTAGAATAAAAACTTTTCTTCTCCAATTAATCATCTCCATATAAAAATAAATAGCACCGCAAAGTAAAACAATTAATAAAAATAAGTGCTATCATTAAAATTATACATTAATTTTTATTCTATTGCAAATAAAGTTCATTCTAGGCGCACTTAAATTTGTCGCAAACTGTGTAAAAGGCATACAAATATTTAACACAGTCCTTGGAATTTGTAATTAATATGCCTAATTTTTTTATTTTTATCATGCAATTTATTTAATATTATTTTTCCAATTTGGGTATAATAAATTATGAATGAATAAAAGAAAGGAAGATTATTATGGCTTGTACAACAATTTTAGTAGGTAAAAACGCAAGCTACGACGGTTCAACTCTCGTAGCAAGAAACGAAGATTCACCGAGCGGTCAATTCACACCGAAGAAGTTCGTGGTTGTTAAACCTGACGAACAACCGAGAAAATATAAATCAGTTATTTCAAAAGTTGAAATCGATTTGCCGGACAATCCGATGAGATATACATGCATGCCGAATGCGGTAAAGGACGAAGGAGTTTGGGGGGCTTTCGGCGTTAACGAAAAGAATGTTTCGATGACTGCAACCGAAACGCTTACAACAAATGAAAGAGTGCTCGCAGCAGATCCACTTGTAGAATATGTAAAAGCTGTTGGAAAACCGGGCGAAGACGGTTATGTCGAAGAAGCTTTCGGCGGAATCGGCGAAGAAGATATGGTTACAATCACTCTTCCATACATCAACTCCGCAAGAGAAGGTGCCGAAAGACTCGGTGCACTCCTTGAAAAGTACGGCACTTATGAAATGAACGGTATCGCATTTCAAGATGAAAATGAAATTTGGTGGCTCGAAACTATCGGCGGACACAATTGGATGGCAAGAAGAGTGCCTGACGATCACTATGTAATCATGCCGAACCAACTCGGTCTTGACCATTTTGATTTCGAAGACGCTTACGGCGAACAAAAGGAGTTTATGTGCTCAAAAGGTTTGAAGGATTTCACCGAAAAGTATCACCTCGATTTGAGTCTTGACGGCAATATCAATCCTCGTGACGCATACGGCTCACACTCAGATGCTGACCACACATACAACACTCCGCGTGCTTGGATTTTGATGAGATATTTCAATCCTAACTCATATTATTGGGATGGAATTGACGCAGACTATAGACCTGAAAGTGACGATATTCCTTGGATGCTTATCCCTGAAAAGAAGATCACTGTTGAAGACATTAAATATGCACTTTCACACCACTATCAAGGAACTGATTACGATTGCTATGGAAAACATGGCGACGAACGTCAAAGAAATAAATTCAGACCTATCGGCATTAACAGAAACAATGTTATGGGTCTTGTTCAAATCAGACCTTATATGCCTGACGAAATCAAATCCGTCGAATGGCTAAGCCTCGGATGTAATGTGTTTAATGCGGTTGTTCCGTTCTATTCAAATGTAAACGACACACCTGCATATTTGAAGAACACGACGGGTGAACCGACAACTGATGATTTCTATTGGACAAATCGTATCGTTGCAGCACTTGCCGACGCACACTACGCTGACACAAGTTCACACATTGAACGCTATCAACAAAAAGCCGGCAGCGTTACTGCAAGAATTTTAACTGAAACTGACGAAGCTTTCCTTGAAAAGAAGCCGGCTGATGTTCAAGAATTCCTCGAAAAAGCAAATCAAAAAATCGCCGACAAACTTAAAGTTGAAACCGACGATCTTTTGGCAAAAGTTTTATACACCGCAAGCTGCAAGATGAAAAACGGTTTTGCAAGAAGCGACGCATAATTTATAAGATAAGGGGCTTTGCTCCTTATTTTTTTGTTTAAAATTGGAAAATTGCATTTTGTTTTATATAGCTATTTGCAAATAACTTTATATACACATATTCGCATACATTCACACGCATACACATATGCATACACATATCTGTATGCAATCATACGCATACACATTAACACAACCACACCCAAAACTCTCAAAAAAATCCGCAGAAGTGTATCACCCCCACGGATTAAATCAAATTATTTTCCGACGCTCCAACAACCCTTTATTTCGTTTTGGAGTTCGCTATAGTCCCAAGTTTTCATAGAGTATCTCACAGAATTCGGGTCGTTTAATAAAAATTTTCCGTCCTCCGTCACGCCTACCAAGACCATATAGTGGCCGCCTGTTGTAAATTTCCCCTCTCTCATCGAAAGGAGAATTTGTTTGCCTTCATTTAAAACATTTTTAAATTTATTTTCGCTCAAAGGAATCTCCGAAACATTGAGGCCGTGATCTCGGAGAGTTTTCTTGATGCCCTCCCAGCTTGTACCTAAATCTTTCAAATATGCACCGCTTGCAACCATTTCATTCATAAGGTCAATTGGAGTTTTCTTTTCTCCGTATGCGTTTAAAAGCATCGCAACCGAAGTCGGTCCGCAACCGATGATTGCGAAGTAGTCCTCATACATTTTATAGCCCCATCTCGGGTCCCACTGTATAAAAAGTGGCACATTTCGACCAAGCGGAGAACTTTCGGTGTAGCTTTCGACATATCTGTCCTTATATTCGTCTTTGTAGAAAACAAAATTTATTGCATCCACTCTGTTCGACGCAAGTTTTAGCATAGTATCTCCAATGTGTGCACGATTGTCGAGAATATTTTTCGCATTTTCATTTATTTTGGAGGCTTTGCTCAAATTTTTTACATAACCGTCGAGACTGTTTTGCATTTCGTACTCGCCGTCAAAACGTCTATCGACACTCACTCCGTCAAGTTTATAATCCATGGGATTATTTATCTCGTTTTCACCATTTCTCTCGCTGTCCAAAACTATCGGCTTGTAGTTCGACTCTTTCTCCCCGTTAAAAATTAAAAAGAGTGCAAAAACGACAACAAATGCCGCAATTATTAGAGCAAATATTCTACGCATTTTTTCTACCAAACTTTCTTTTTACTGTTGCAACAAGAGTTCTCGTATCTTTTACACCAAAAAGCATAGTCGACACTATATAAATCAAAATTGCGATCATTATCGTCACAAACAAAAACATAACTTCTTTCATTCTCGAGGTCATCATAGGTGTGAACGCCTCCCACATAAAGTGTGTCGCAACACCCATCAAAATCCCGCTTAAAAGAATTTTTAAAAATGTTAATAGAGTTTCTTTTTCGTTGAATTTAACTTTTTTTCTTATTATGAAATACATGATTATACTTGTGATGAGCATTGAAAGCGATGTCGCAAGTGCAAGCCCTCTGTGTCCCAAAGGTTTAATTAAAATAAGATTGAAAATTATGTTTAATATGACTGTAAGAAAACCCGTGTACATCGGAATTTTCGTCTGTTGATATGAATAGAACATATTTTCAAAACACATTCTTAAAGACTGTCCTATGAGTCCCGGCGCATAGAAAAGAAGTGCGCCGCTCGTTAGAATGGTTGCTTTTTCATCGAACGCTCCCCTTTGAAAAAGAATGCCAATAATCGGGCGATTCAAAACAATGAGTCCAATTGCCGCAGGAATCGTCACGAGCTGAACAAGATTTACACTAGAAGAAAAAAGTGTACCCGTTTCCTTTACGTCCCTTTTTAAAACCGCATTAGTTAGTTTCGGAAAAACAACAGTCGTGATTGCAACGACAAACACACTAACAACAAGTGTGTTTACTTTGTTTGCATAGTTAAGAGCGGAAATCGCCCCTTCTGTCAACGTCGACGCAAGTGTCTTGTCAATCATAATATTTATTTGGCTCACAGTGCTCGAAATAATTATAGGCACAACCAAAATAAATGTGCGTTTTAAATATGCGTCATTAAAATTTAAATTGAATTTAAAGCGAAGTCTTCTGCTGCGAAGTGCCGGGAGCTGTATCAAAAATTGCGATGCAGATGCGAGCATCGTCACATTCATAAGTCCAACGACCGTCGGTTTTTTTGCAACCAAAAGATAAATTATAAAAATAAGATTGTACGGTATCCCCATCAAAGCGTGCGGTCCATAGACCTCGTCACTTTGAAGATATGCATTTGAAACATAAGTGATGCCCAAAAATATTCCAATTGGAAGACCTTGTCTTATTAAAAACACGATAAGATCGTGCATCTCGCCTTCATAGCCGATTGCAAGAATTCTTGCAAAAGGTCCCGCAAGTGCGAACATCAAAACAGTTATTATAGTCATCACGAGAAGTGTGACGCTCAATATATTGCTGAAATATTTATTTTTTCCTTCGCGGCCATGGTTTTTCTTTATATCCGAAAAAATCGGCACAAGTGTAGTTTGAAGACCCGCACCAAGTGCTCCGATGACAATGATGATTCCGCTCATCGCTGTGAAGTATGCGTCGGATTCATGACCGGCTCCGAAAGAGCGCGCCGTCAGAACGTCTCTGAAAAATCCCATAACTTTAGAAATCATCAGAAAGACGCTCACAAGCATCGCCCAATATTTAGCATTTTCGTAGTTATTTTTTCCCATATAGTCCTCTCTATAAATCAGTTTTTAATATCCATAACCAACTTTGTACATATATATAAGTACAATTACAAGTTGAAATACAAACACAATCGGTACGAGAAGTACAAAGACCGGCTTTTGCGTTTTGTGATGAAAAATCTTCATCGAAAGAAATGCCCCGGCAGCGCCGAAGAAAAACGCAAGTCTCAAAAGATTTTTTTCGCTCACTCTGTACATTCCTCTTGTCGCTGCAAATTTATCCCATGCGTAAACTACAAAAGTGAATATATTTATAATTAAAATCAGTAAAAGCGGTGTATCCATACTTCCTCCAAAACAATTAATAAGTATATTATATCACATTTATTTTTTATATTTAAGTCCCCCGCTTTAGGGTAGATTTTTTCGATAAAATAATGTACAATATATGTAAGGAGGGATAAAATTGAAATATAATTTTCCTATTTCAGACATAAGAGAATTCACAGAAGAAGAAATTAAAAATATCAATGAGGCAAAATTTGCCGAGGCAAAAGAAGATTCAATTATGCCTGTCGGTGCATATCTTTCATCACCGTTTGTTGAATATGTAAAAGTTGACGGCAAGATGAAGTTACCGAAAAATCATGAAATTAAAGGCGTCATCATAAAAAACAATGATGATTTAATTGTTACAGATCCGAATTATATTAAAAAGGGCGACCTTGTTTTGATTGCCGACAAATCAGATCCGAAGTACGGAATTTTCAGAGACAATGCAATTTTTGATGAATTTAATTTGAAACACAAAAATCCGATGTATGCTTCATCCGCTGAAACATACAAAAAGTTGTTCCATTTAATGAGCGAAGTAAAAGAAAAAGGCGGAAAAATCGCTTGGGTTCTCGGACCAGCTGTTGTTTTCGACTACGACACAAGACTTGCTCTCTCAGATTTGGTTAATGCGGGATATGTTCAACTTTTACTCGCAGGAAATGCAATGACAACCCACGACCTCGAAGGCGGATTTTTAAACACCGCACTCGGGCAAAATATATATACACAAGAAAGTGTTCCAAACGGTCACTACAACCACTTGGACCTTATCAACGAAGCCAGACACTACGGCAGCCTTAAAGAATTTGTCGAAACAGGCAAAGTAAAAGACGGCTTTATAAAAAATCTTGTTGAAAACGATATTCCAATCGTTCTTTGCGGCTCAATCAGAGACGACGGACCACTTCCTGAAGTTTTCCATAACGTTCACGAAGGGCTCCACAAAATGAGAGAGTCACTCGAAGACTTCGACTTGATCATCACACTTGCAACACTTCTCCACTCGGTCAGTGCAACACAAGTTGCTCCAAGCTATCGTGTGAAGGAAGGAAAAATCTACGGAACACCTGTTTTCTCAATCGACATCACAGACTATGCAACAAATTCTGTCATCGATGAAAGACAAGGATTCCTTGTTGATTCAATCGTTACAAATGTTCAAGATTTCTGCGTAAACGCAAGAAATAATTTAATAAAATTTGATGGTGAAGGGAGGACAAGATAATGAGTTTCACACTAAACAAATACGTCGAACCGGATTTTAATCAAGACTTTCTTAAAAATGCACCGGATTGTAAATGGGAAGAAGCTCCTCTTGACGGAGTTGCACCAAGGCATTATCATGCTCTTTCAATTTATCCTGAATACTTCAAAATAGACGGAAATTGGGTTCTCGCTGTTGAAAGCAGAATGGACACAGTTCCTGTAATAAAATCTCCTACAAAAGTTGAAATTGTAGAATTCAGAAATCTTAAGAAAGGTGACAAAGTTGTTGTTGGAAGAACCGAAGATGCAAGCGAAGGAATCTATATGTACACACACGGATTTGCTCAAGCGGGTGCATCCGGAGACACTTTCGCTTTCAGAACCGGTCGTTCACGTGAAACAGCTTTCTCAAAAGACTACGACGAACTCTATGAAATAATGAAATATGTTAAGAGTGTCGGCGAAAAAATCACATGGGTAATCGGACCGAGTCTCGTTACAGACCCTGAAGCAAAAAGAGCTTTTGCAAGTCTCGTAAGAAAAGGATATGTCGACGCTATTTTGGTAGGTGATTCATTTGCATCAATCGATATGGCAATGGACGCATTTGACGAAACAAGCGAAAGATCGTTTGACATGCAAAAATACGATTTGATTTCAAAAATCAGAGAAGCCGGCTCAATAAAAGAAGCTGTTGAACAAGGCATTGTTAAAGAAGGCGGCATCATGCACGCACTCGTAAAAGAAAACAAAGACTATGTTCTCGCAGGTTCAATTAGAGACCCGTACACACTTCCTGACACAGTCGACAATGTATATGAAGCACAAGACAGAATGCGTAAACACACGAGAAAAACGGGAATGCTTATTTGCCTTTCAACCGTTCTTCACACAATCGCATCCGGAAATATGACTCCTTCATACAACGAATTTGACGGAGAAATCAGACCTGTATTTATCTACTCAATCGACCTTCAAGAGTTCAGCGTAAACAAACTCTCGGACAGAGGAACTCTCGAAGTAAAAACGATGGTCACAAATATACAGGACTTCGTAAACCACTTAAATAACAATCTATAAATTTCTCGATTAATCGAGAGCGATTATAGAACAACAAAGTCGTAGCTTTTTGCTACGACTATAATTTTAAAAGAGGAATAAAATGAAAAAAATTTTAAAATATTTCCTAATAACAATATGTATTTTTGTCGTGGGCTGCTCAAACACCACACAACAAAAATCGACAGACAAAAGCCTTTTGAAAAATCTGAACCTCAAAGTGCTTAATATGGCGGGGAAAAAAGATGCTTTTAAAGAACTCGAGCCGGACACAATACAACCGAACGACTTCTACAACGGCAAATTTGACTCCAGCAAATACAATGTCATATCTCTCGACCAAACCACGATCGACAGATTTAAAAAGGACAACAAAACAAAGCTTCTGTTCGACAAAAACTTCGTGTACATCGTAAAAAATAACACTTCAAATATAAAGGAAATGTACAACGAACTTCAAGGCATCGAAGCCAACAAACAAACGAGTGCCGCTCTCACGCTCTACAGAGTTTACGAAAACGAAATCAAAATCATCGAGCTTAAAGAAAACGAAAGCGCCGACACCGACTCAATTTTGTTTATCTTAAACCAACTATATCATACAAAATCAAGAGCTGAATTTGACGAATGGTATCTCTCGTTTTTGAAATAAAAAAATTGAAATAAAAAGTCTAACACTTTGTTAGACTTTTTTGTTTTCTTGGGTTATCATATTGGGTATAGAATATATAGATGAAAATAAAAACCACACATATAAAAACAAAGGAGAAAACCATGGAACAAAATTACAAAATCGAAGAACCGGAACTCATAAAAAAAGAAACCGTTAAAAAAGTCATATTTTATATATACATCTTTTTTTCATGCATTTCGATCTACAAGCGCTATACATACGACGTTCCGTCGAGAAATGTTGTAAACACAATCGGAAGAACCGAATACATCGTAAATCGTGAGACGAACGAAAGATATGACAAGCCGTTCTCATCTCTTTCCTGTTATAAAACATCATATGAAGATCTTGAAATCGGTGACAAAATCGGTGACTTCGAATTTTTTGATAAGAACGGAAAAAGTTTAAAAGTCTATAAAATCTATAACTCAAAATATGGCGTGGGCATAAAAAAAGCACGAAGTTTCACCGTGTTTAATAAGGAGCTCAAATAAATATGCATTCAAAAAAAGTCTAACATTATACGTTAGACTTTTTTATTTGAGCTTTAAATCTATAATATGTAACCCGGAAAATCCGGGCATTTTTTATAGTCTTTCCAAATCACTCATAAGTTTATCGAGATTTATTCCGTGCACCATGCAAGCTTCTTCAATTGTTTCCATTTGGCTTGCCGGGCATCCGATGCATCCCATTCCATAGCTCATTAATAGATATGCTGCTTCCGGTTTTAACTCCATGAGTTCACCGAGATACATATCTTTGTTGATTTTAATATCTTCCATTAGAGTCCCAATGCCTTTTCTAATTTTTCTTGATCAAAGCCGTAGATTGTTTCATCTCCGACGATGATGAGTGGTACGCCTGTAAAACCTTTTTGTCTAAGTTCCATCATAGCTTCTTTGTCTTTACTGATGTTCTTTTCTGTGAACTTAATATTGTGTTTTTCAAAATATTCCTTTGCCAAATGACAGAAATGGCAAGTCTCGCTTGTATAAATTGTTACGTCTTTCATTATATTTCCTCCATGAATAAATTATTATATATATAAAAAGTTACTTATCTTTTTTGCAACTTTTTTTATCTTTGTCGTCTACTTCTTCACCGTAAACGCCTTTACCAAGACACATGTCATCTTCACCTGTTTTAACTTTTGCTTGTTTTTCTACAGAAAGAGCATCCTTTTTATTGTCTCTTTCATCAACGGTGTCTTTGTATTTCTTTTGTGTCTCACAATAGCCTTTTGAGCCTTCACATTTTTTATCTTTTTTATCCGTCATATCTTAACCTCCCTATAAAATATCAACAAATTTTCATGTTTTTACTCACACTTCTAATATACCCATAAATTTGTGATTTTAACCAATAAATTTTATTTTTCATTAAAAATAGAATATAAATTAAGAAATTCGTTAAGATTTAAATTTTCTGCACGAATATTTGTATCAATTCCCGCTTTTTCAATTTTTTCCTGCACTTCTGACTTTTCCATGTCAAGACCCATCGAGAGCGAGTTTAAAAGTGTTTTCCTTCTCATTCCGAAAGCTGTGTGAACAAAATCCATAAACTTGTCAGGTCTTCCCTCCCGCTCGATGGTTTCTAAAAGAACCACCGAACTTTTAACCTTTGGTCTAGGAATAAACGAACCTTCGCTCACGTCAAACAAAATTTTTGCATTTGAAAAAAATGAAACAAATACCGACAGGCTGCCGTATGTTTTACTACCCGATTTCGCAGTCATTCTCTCCGCGACTTCTTTTTGCACCATAACCACGATTTTGTCGAATTTGTTCTCATTTTTAAAAATCTTTTCCAAAATCGGAGTCGTGATTACATAAGGAAGATTTCCTATAAACACATTCGGCGTCGGATTTTCATTTGCACTTTTCCAAATCTCATCGTCGAGCGCATCGCCGTGCACGAGTTTGAAATTGTTCATGTCTTCAAAGTTCTCGTGAAGTATGTCAATAAATCTGTCGTCAATCTCAATCGACGTGAGTTTATTTCCACGAAGAAGAATTTCTTCGGAGAGCGAGCCTATGCCCGGCCCCACTTCAAGCACAACGTCATTTTCTTTTAGATCGGCACTGTCGACAATTTTTCGAAGTATGTTTCCGTCAATCAAAAAGTTTTGCCCGAGACTTTTTTTCATTGTAATATCGTGCATCTCCATGATTTTTCGGGTGTTTTTTATATTATATATTCTGCCCTTCACTATACTCCTCCAGAATTTTTAGAACTTCATTTTTATCTATATCAAAGTTGTTGAGTCTTTTTAAAAGTGTCTTTGCGTTCGGGTTTCCAAGATTTAATCTGTCGCTCAAATATTCCCGTCTTTTCTTTGAATCATCGAAACCGGTGAGTCTGTGTTCGAACAAAAACTCCGCCGAAAAATTTTCCGTCTTTGAAACATAAGTCGGTCTCGCTTTATTTATCGCTTCGATGATATCCTCTTTTTTTGCATTTTCAATCCCGATGTCCCCATCTTTTATCGCGAGGCTTTGTTTGAAATATGCAATTTTTACCGGACATTTTAAATTGGCAAGAAGTTTTTTTCGAATAACATTGCCCGCATGGTCCGGGTCGGTCAAAATTATCGCTCCACGGTCTTTTGTGATTTCCACAATTTCATCGAGTTTTTTTCGATTTATATGAATGCCGCCCGTTGCGATTATAGTTGCATCGAGGGCTTCCGAAACTCTCGTGATGTCGTCTTTGCCCTCGACAACTATAACTTCTTTAATTCTCTTAGATTCCATAGAAAAACCTTGCATTCTTTGTGGTTATTTCAGCGACTTCTTCGGGCGTCACATTTTTTATTTCGGCAATTTTATTTATGACATTTTCAATATAAACAGAGAGATTTCTCTTGCCTCTATAAGGAACCGGCGTCATATATGGTGCATCGGTTTCCAGAAGAAGTCTGTCGAGCGGTGCATATTCAACCGACTCGACAACATGTCTCGCATTTTTAAAAGTGACAGCACCGCCGATCGAGAGAAAATATCCGAGATTCAAATATTCCCTCGCAACTTCTTTCGCACCCGTGAAACAATGAATCAGTGTTTTCTCGCCGTGTCTTAGCGAACGGAGCATTGTGAGCGTGTCTTCGACCGCATCTCTCGAGTGAATGACAAGTGGCTCATTATTTTCATCTGCAAATTCAATCATTCTATGAAAAACTCGTTTTTGCACATCTCTTTCCGACAAATCGTAGTGGTAGTCGAGTCCGCACTCGCCCACTCCGACAACTTTATCATTTTTAAGCATTTCCTTATAAATTGCAATGTCATCTTCGGAAAAACCGTCGGCTTCGTGTGGATGACAGCCCACAACCGCATAAATTCTGTCGTATTTTTGTGCAAGTTCAAACGACGCTTTCGAGCTTGCAAGATCACTTGAAGCATTTACAATTGCAAGCACGCCGTTTTGAAACTGCGAATTTATAATCTCATCCCTGTCCTCATCATATTTTTCGTCATCATAGTGTGCATGTGCATCAATAAATGAATACATTATCTGAGCCCCGCTCCCGTAAATCCTTCGCTCCACGGTTTCATAAGTGTGAGCTTGCCATCTTTTTCAGCTGCAAGAATCATGCCTTCGCTCTTTACACCACGTAAATTTACAGGTTTGATATTTAGAATGAACACAGCTTCCTTGCCCAAAAGTTCTTCCGGTTTAAAATGGTCCTTTATTCCCGAAACGACAGTTCTTTCTTCGCCTCCGACATCGACTGTAAGAACATAGAGTCTGTCTGCGTTTTTGTGCGGCTTAACATCGATAATTTTTCCGACTCTCAAATCGCATTTTTCAAAATCTTCAAATTCGATTTCCGCTTTATTTTCCACAAGTTTTTCGGAAAGTTCTTTTTTATTTCCGATTTTTTTCTGTCTTTCATCAAAAAGTTCCGTATTTTTCTTTGTGATTTTTTCAGCGGTATCGTCGTCAGCACGATCAAACAAGTTTTCGCCCTTTGTAACTTTAAGACCTGCTTTGATTTCTCCGTCGATTCCTTCAATGCCGAATTTTTCAAAAATCTTTTCAGTTGTAGATGGCATAATCGGCGTGAGCATCTTTGCAGATTCGACAATTGAAATTGAAAGATTGTAAAGAACCGTCTTTAATCTTTCGACATCTTCTTTTGCAAGTTTCCATGGCTCAGTTTCGTCGATATATCTGTTTGCACGGCGAATGAGTTTGAAAACATCTTCGAGAGCAAAGTTGAACTTAAGATCGTTCATTTCTTTATAGAATGCATCCTTTGCTCTTTCGATTTCTTCGAAAATTTCTCCGTCGATTTCTTCTTTTGTTCCCGGCTCCGGAATTACTCCGTCAAAATATTTCTCAATCATCGCAAGCGTTCTTGAAACTAGATTTCCAAGGTCATTTACGAGGTCCGAATTGTATCTTTGAACAATTTTATCAATCGTGAAGTTGCCGTCGCTGCCGAAGCTGAATTCTCTCAAAATGAAATATCTCAATGTGTCCGCACCGAGCGTTTCTACAATCGGTTCCGGATAATAGACATTGCCCTTTGATTTACTCATCTTGTCATTGTCAAACAAAATCCATCCGTGTGCGAAAACTTTTTTCGGAAGTGGAAGCCCGAGTGCCATCAAAATTGCCGGCCAAATTACAATGTGGAATCTTACAATTTCACGCCCAACAAGGTGTAAGTCGCATGGCCAGAACTTATTAAAGAGCTCGTCGTTTTCCATATAACCGATGCCCGAAAGATAGCAAAGAAGTGCGTCAACCCAAACATAGACGACGTGTTTTTCGTCAAACGGAACTTTTACGCCCCAATCGATTGCAGTTCTAGAAGCGGACAAATCTTCGAGTCCGTCTTTCATAAAACCGTTTAAAATTTCATCTTTTATATATTCCGGCTCAATGTCCGCATTTTTTATATATTCGGCAACTTGGTCCTTATACTTTGAAAGTCTGAAGAAATAGCTTTCTTCGTCTCTCTTTGTGAGTTCTCTTCCGCAGTCCGGACAAATGTGTCCGTCGGTTGCCTGTGCTTCAGTGAAATATGCTTCACAAGGCACACAGTAAAGTCCGCTGTAGTTTGCCTTGTAGATGTCGCCTTGGTCGTATAACTTTTTAAATACCTTTTGTACGAGCGCTTCGTGCTTTTCTGATGTGGTTCTTTCGAAAACATCATAGTCGATGTTGAGCGATTTCCAAAGTTTTTTTGTAGTATCGACAATCGCGTCTGTAAATTCAAGCGGCGTTATTCCTGCCTTCTTTGCAGCTTCCGCAATTTTTTGTCCGTGTTCGTCGGTGCCCGTTACAAAGAAAACGTCATTACCCTCTAACTTTTTAAATCTCTTAATTACATCGGCGACGATGGTCGTATATGTGTGGCCGATGTGAAGATTTCCGTTCGGATAATATATAGGCGTTGTTACATAATAATTTTCAGACATAATTTCTCCTTTCTGAATTTTATCTCTTTTCTAAAATAGCGACACTCTCAATATTCAAAGTGCCGGCAAAATTGTTAAATCCTTTTACACTCAAAACTTTATAATTTTTCATTTCCATCAAATCATTTTTTAGTGTCACCGGATTGCAGCTTACATAAATAACTTGATTAACTCCGCTTTCATCAATTGCCTGAAGCACATCTTTGTGGATGCCGGCTCTTGGCGGATCTATAATAATTGTATCAGCTTTTGTCTCTGTAGTTTTTACGAATTCTTTGCAGTCGGCAAGAACCATCTTAACATTTTTAATGCCGTTTTCCTCGATCGTCTCCTCGCCGTCCTTCACATTTTCCGGATTGATTTCAACGCTTATGACCTCGCTTGCCATATCGCTCAATACTTGTCCGATGACCGCACTTCCCGCATACAAATCCCAAAGCACGCCGGTCTTTTTTAAGTGATCCTTTACATATGAATAAAGTTCTTCAGCCGCAGTTGAATTTGTTTGAAAAAACGAAAAAGGACCCACATTAAAGTCCAAATCAAAAAGCCTTTCCCTTAAAAAACCCGGTCCATATAAAAGTATGAGTTTTTCCGGCACAACCGCATCGCTCAGCGAATCGTTTATTGTGTGATAAATCGTTGTGATTTTGCCCTCGAGTTTATCGTTTAGTAAAAGCAAAAACTCCTTGAACTCTTCGTCAAGCGGATGAACGCTTGTCGTGACAAGATTTACCATATATTCATCATAAAAAACGGAGTGTCTTACAATTAAGTGTCTCAAAAAACCGTCTTTCGTCATCTTGTGGTAAAAAGTTTCGCCGCGTTTAAGGAAAAATTCCTTCACCTCGCTCCTTATCGTGTCCATATCCTTTGGCACAATCAAGCAATCCGCACCTTCGACAATATTGTAGAACATGCTCTTTTCATGGAGTCCGAGTTTTAACGGTCCGTCCTTTTCTTCGTTGCCGAAGCTGTATTCCATTTTGTTTCTATATCTCAAAACTTTTTCCGGCGAATGAATCTCCAAAATCTCCGTACCGTCTCTTTTTTCGAGTGGCGAGAAAAGTCTTTTCATTTCGTCGTTTTTTATTTTCAGTTCGTCTTCATAGGAAATTTCTCGAAATCTGCAACCGCCACATCTGTCAACAACATCACAACTCGTATTTTTGACATACGGCGATTTCACAATTTCCAAAATATTCGCTTTTTTTCTTCGCTTATTTTTAAATAGGACAGTTTCCCCCGGGAAACCGCCCTTTGATTCATAAACTTTTCCTTCGGACTCAATCAGAACTTTTTTGTTGAATTGAAGTTCTTTAATTATGCCTTCCAAAAAATCACCTACTTATTTATCTTTGGAGCGAGCAAACTTTTGAAGAATTCTCCCCCCGTCAAATCGAGATATTTCTCAATTTCTACTCTCGGAATGTCGACAAAATATTCCTTGTCACTTCTTAAAACCATTTTTAACTCATTTTCAAAAGAGAAGCACACAAGTTCCACATCGCCTTGCATATTCTCTTCGGTTTTCTTTTGATCTACAATAGATTTCATTGCCGCTTCGTCGATAAAGATATCCTTTGCATCCACGACTTCCCCGGTGTATATGTCGACCATGAATGGATAGTTCTTATCGTGTGCTTTCAATGTCGCATACAAAATGTCCCCTTCAAGTCTGTAGTCATAAGTCACATTTTTTTCGGTTGTAATTCTGTCGGCGATTGATTTTAAAGACGCGTTCAACTTCTCGTTCGTATCTTTCGAAACGATAAACAAATAATTTTTCCCGTCTTTTTCATCAATCAACATTTTTACAGTTCCTACCGGATTAATCTTCGGACTTTTCTCGATAACATTTCCGTCTTGGTCAAAATATGTTATCTTACCGTAGTCGGATGTAATGATAAGATTTTCATCTTTCATAATCGAATCGATGTTTTCACCAACAGTCTTCTTGAGATTTCCGTTTTTATCGAGAATTTCTCCGACTCCGTTCGAAACACCCGTAACGAATCCGCCGTTAACATCAAATGATTCTGCACTCAAAAAGTCGTATTTAAAATCTGTAACTCTGCCGTCTTTTTCGCTGTATAGTGCAAAAAGTTCGCCGTTGTTTGCCGCAAAGAAACCGTTCCCAAGAAGTCTGACATCGGTAAACACTTCGTCTGAAACAGGCTCGCCCTTCAAAGTATAGACTTTTTTCACGAGTTCGCCGTTCTTTCTGTCGAAAACAGTGTACATTCCGCCGTAAACTTCGGTCAAATCGCCCTTCACTTCCGGATTCACAACTTCTCCGTTCAAATCGAGAAGAAGTTGTCTGTTGCCTTCTCTCGCAAGAATTGTTTCGTCGTTAATCTTGTAGCTTTCAGTGTAATTTGTTTCCTTGACATTCATATCGCCATCGATGATCACAGCCTTGCCGTCTTTAACAGCAACTCCCGCATTCTTTCCGAAAGGATATGCCTCTTCAAATTGCGGTGCAAGAGTTTTTTCGCCGTCAAGATTTCTGTATCCCCACTTATCGCCGTCAAGATATGAGAAAATCTTGTTTTCGCCGATCAAAATGTAGTCGTATGTCATAAGCACATCTTTGGTTTTTAAATCAATAAGCTCAGTCTTATCCTTATTTTTTACTGTGACTAACCCGTCTTTTATTTGATAAACATTTTCAATGCCCGAAAGCACATCTTCTCCTTCACGGTTGATAATTGAAACTTTGCCATTTTCAATTACAACCGCATAATCGCCTTCAAATGCTTTCAAAACATCGTCATAGTGTTTGTCAATTTTTACTTCATTATCTTTGTTAATAAAAACATAGCTTGCATCGTTGTCCGTATATTTTAGAACAGGATAAAGCTTCTCGCTCTTTTTTTTCGTACATGAAGTGAAAATAAGAGCGAGAATGCAAATAATTAAAGGCAAAACCTTTTTCATTATTTATTGACCCTCTCTAAAATTTTATCCTTGCCCAAAAGGTAAAGCACGTGAACGAAATCAGGTCCCTTTGCCTTTCCGGAGAGAAGACATCTGACCGGCATAAACAAGTTTTTACCCTTAACTCCGGTTTCGGCCTTTAAAAGTTTCATAAACTCATCCGCATATTCCAAAGTCATTTCCTTGCCTTCGAGAAGTTTTCTGATGCCGTCTTTTAAAACAGGCATATCTTCGCTTTCGAGCCATTCTTTTGTGTCTTCGTCATAATGCACTTCACTTTCGGTGAACATCTTACATTTTTCAGCAACCACTTTGAGTGTGTCACAGTCTTCCTTTACAGCTTCCATCATAATTTCGTAGTATTCACGATTGTTCATGATTTCTTCTTGGGAAATTCCTAAGATTTCTTCCATAAACGGTGCTGCAAGGTCAAGAAGTTCAGCATTGTCCTTGTTTCTGATATAGTGTGCATTCATCCAATTGAGTTTGTCGACGTCAAAAATTCCGCCCGTCTTCGAAACTCTTTCAAATGAAAATTCTTTAATCATTTCGTCCATCGACATAATTTCGTCTTCAGTGTCAGGACTCCATCCGATAAGAGCGAGGAAGTTTATAAGAGCATCCGGAAGATATCCAGCTTTTCTGAAGTCGCCGACTGCAACATCTCCTTCTCTTTTCGAAAGTTTCTTTCTCGATTTGTTCAAAACTGTCGGAAGGTGAACATAGGTCGGTTCTTCCCAACCGAGTGCACGATAAAGAAGAACGTGTTTCGGAGTTGAAGGAAGCCATTCTTCACCACGAACGATGTGTGTAACGCCCATCAAATGGTCATCAACAACAACTGCCATGTGGTAGGTCGGGAAACCGTCGCTCTTTAAAAGAACTTGGTCGTCCATATCGTCAGTGTTTATTGTAATTTTTCCACGAACCAAATCGTTAAAAGTTACATCTTCATTTTTGTTTAATTTAAGTCTTACAACATAAGGTTCACCGTTTGCAACACGCTTCTTTGCTTCTTCAATAGGAATTGAACGACAGAAACCGTCATATCTTGGAATCAAACCCTTTGCTTCCCTTTCAGCTCTTATAGCATCAAGTCTTTCCTTGTCGCAGAAACAGTAATATGCGTAGCCCTTGTCGATTAGTTCATCGACATATTTTCTGTAGAGCGGAAGTCTGTTTGATTGAACATAAGGTCCATATTCTCCGACTTCTTTGAGTTCGCCGTCCACATATTTAGGACCTTCGTCATTTTCGATGCCGCTCCAATTGAGTGCATCCAAAAGATTTTCGACAGCCCCTTCGACATATCTTGTTCTGTCAGTGTCCTCAATTCTCAAAATAAATTGTCCGCCCATTTTCTTTGCGTATAAATAGTTGAAAAGTGCGGTTCTTAGTCCCCCTATGTGAAGCCAACCCGTTGGTGATGGCGCAAAACGTAATCTTACCGACATAATTTTCCCCTTTCTTCTTCAATAACATTTTCTATATCTTCAATTTTTACATCAACTCTGTCTTTCGGAGTAATTCTCTTTGAAAATTCAACCATTCCGTCTGCAACGCCTTTGCCGACTGTGATTCTTAAAGGAATTCCGATAAGGTCGCGGTCGTTGAATTTAACTCCTGCTCTTTCGCTTCTGTCGTCGATCAAAACTGTGTATTTTTTACTTAGATTCTTGTAAAGTTCTTCAGAAACTTTTACTTGTTCTTCGTCATTTACATTCATGACGCTTATAATCACTTCATATGGTGCAACATTTATCGGCCAAATGATTCCGAAATCGTCGTGATTTTGCTCGATGATTGCGGTGATTGTTCTTGATATTCCAACGCCGTAGCTTCCCATCCAGAAAGGCTTTTTAACGCCGTCTTCATCCAAAAATCCTGCACCTAAAGATTCAGAATACTTCGTGCCAAGTCCGAAAATTTGTCCGACTTCGATGCCGCGACGAACTTTTAGCTCTCCGCTTCCGTCAGGAGCCATATCCCCTTCTCTTGCCATCAAAAGATCTCCGCCGTCTTCTCCGTCGAAATCGCGTCCGAAGTTTACATTGACAAAATGCATGCCTTCTTCATTTGCACCGACGACCACATTCTTCATTTCCTTTATACGCTTATCCAAAATCACACGTCCGTCAAGATTAAACGGTCCCATATATCCCGGCACACTTCCGGCAGAAACGATGTCTTCATCGGACATCATTTCGATGTCGTAATCATTTACACCTGCAAAATTTTGGAACTTCGTCATATTGAGTTCCCTGTCGCCCGGAATGAAAACAAAAAACTTTTCATCTTTAGCTTTTATTGCGATTGCCTTTACGCAATCTTCCGGAGTTTTATTTAAATATTTTGCGACATCTTCGATTGTTTTACAACCCGGTGTCTCCTTCTTTTCCTTCGGAAGTTCCGCATCATTTTTAGACTTTACTTCGTAATTTACTTCGCACTTTTCATCCGTTGCTGCAAATTTATAATTTTCAGTGTAGAAAAGTTCGCCTTCTCCCGTTTCCGAAAGAGCTTGGAACTCAATAGTCATATTTCCGCCCATTTGTCCCGAGTCGGAGTCAACTTTTACATATTCAAGACCGAGCTCAGTGAAAATGCTGTCATAGCAATTTTCCATGTTATGATAACTTTTTGCCATTCCTTCCGGATCTCTGTCAAATGTATAAGCGTCCTTCATCAAAAATTCACGTGAACGATTCAAACCGAATCTCGGTCTCTTTTCGTCTCTGTATTTGAGTTGAATTTGATAAATATTTAAAGGCAGCGACTTGTAGCTCGTGAGTTCGTCTTTTACAAGAGTTGTAAAATATTCTTCAGCTGTAGGTCCAAGACAAAAATCACGTCCGTTTCTGTCCTTCACTTTAAACATTTCCGGTCCATATTTTTCCCAACGACCTGACTCTTGCCAAATTTCAGCAGGTTGAACAACACTCATTATGATTTCTTGTCCACCGAACTCGTCCATGTTTCGTCTTACAATTTCTTCAATATTTCTAAGCACTCTAAAGCCAAGCGGCAAATAAGAATACACTCCCGAACATGACTTTCTGATCATGCCCGAACGGAGCATTAGCTTGTGACTTATAATTTCCGCATCTGCCGGAGCTTCTCTTAGAGTCGGCATATAAAGCTGTGATAATCTCATAGTTTCCTCCCAAAAAATAATATAAAAAAACACCCCAACGAATTGAGGCGAATAAATCGCGGTACCACTCAAAATTAATACTCGAAAAACTATAACGCGTCAAACCGTGTATAAATACAAAATAAAAAGACCGGTTCAACATCTTTCGCCATATCCTTTCACCGACCGGATACTCTCTGCAGGCTAAAAAAATGTCTACTATTCTTTCATAAGTATTATAACACGAAAATAACACATTTGTCAAAGTAGAATACACATTTTTTGTGAATTTATATATTTTATTTTTCTGTTCGGTATTAAGTTTTAATATCTTTTTTATAATAAGATAAACATGCCTTTATGTAAAATAAAAGCGGCAATTCGCTTTTATTTCTAAATACTATTTTTGTTTTACTCTTATTTTCTTTGAAATCCAAAAAGCCAGCATTCCCAAAAGTGCAGCAACAATAATTGCCCCGCCCGGTTTTATGTCAAAATAATAAGATGCGGCAATCCCCGACACCATATATATAATTCCGAGAACCGTCGTTATTATAAGTGTACTTTTGTAAGATCTCGATGAAATAAGTGTAGTTGCAACCGGAAGAACAATAAGCGAAGTCACCATAAGTGCTCCTACAAGTTTTACAGCCATTGCAATTGTAACCGCACTCAAAAGTGTGAACACTGCGTTTACACGTTTTACTTTTACACCCGACAATCTTGCAGTGTTCGGGTCAATCGCTATTGCAAGTAAACCGGCATACTCTTTTATGCTTGCAAAAACTACGAGCACAAAAACAATGAACGCATTTATAACGTCGTTCATCGTAACGGATGCAATGCTTCCGAATAGATAAGACTGAAGCGACGTTCCGCCCGGTGCGAAGTCCGAAAGTATCGATGCTGCACCAAGCCCCACACTCATAATTATTGCTGTTGCCATATCTCCGTATTGCGGAAAGCGATGTCTTATAAATTCAATCAAATATGCTGCAACTATGCAAATAATAATCATTCCTATAAGCGGATCAAATCCAAGTATGAGTCCCATTCCTACGCCGGCAAGTGCCCCGTGGGAAAGTGCGTCTCCAATCATTGAGGTTTTTCTATTTACCATTACAACACCGATGGCCGGAACCATTACAGAAAGAAATAATCCAACCAGAAGTGCTTTTCTCATAAATGCATATTCTAACATATTTTATCCCCCTCTTTGTTCAAACATACCTCCATCAGTTTTCCGTCTTTGATTTCATATGTTCGATTGATTTTTGCAAACTCCATAACCTCATCGAGTTCGTGGGTAACCAATATAATCGTTATGTTTTTATCATCATTCAACTTTTGAATGGATTTCAAAAATGTTCGCCTGCTTGTTTCATCAACTCCTGCTGTCGGTTCATCAAGAATCAAAATTTTCGGATCATTAATCATCGCCCTTGCAATCATTGTCCTTTGTTGAAGTCCACCCGAAAGCTCATTTACCGGTCTATTTTTGTATGAATCAATATCGAGATAATTCAAAATTTCATCTGCTTTTTTATAATGCTTTTTCTTCGGAAATTTAAAAAATCCGAAATCTTCATACAAATTCAAAACAACCATTTCCCTCACAGTTATAGGAAATGCTATTTTTCCGACAACGCTCATTTGAGGCACATAACCAATTTCTTTATAAGATTTAATGTTTTGAATTTTTTCACCTGAAATTTCAACTGAGCCTACATTAGGCTTCAATTCGCCGAGCAGATTTTTTATAAAAGTGGACTTCCCGCTACCGTTGTTTCCAATAATTACTATAAATTCTCCCGCTTCGACCTCAAGATTTATATCCTTCAAAACTTGATGACTGCCATAGCTGAAATTCAAATTTTTTATACTTATGCTATTCATTTTGCCGTTTCATCTCCTCATATAAATTTTCAAGATTCATTCTCATAAGCTCTAAATAATCCATCGAGTCTACAGTTTGTCCGGGAATAATATATTCCATACTTGCAAGCGGCTTAATGTCCCCGCCGTCAATTTCTTCGGCAATAACATTTGCCACCGACTTCGGTGCCCCGTATTCGTAAAATATAGTCTTTATATTGGATTTTTTCGCATAGTCAATCGCTCTAACCATCGACCTTATACTTGGATCGTCCATAGATGTGAGCCCTTGAAGCGGATATTGAACCAACTTGAAATCCCTTGCAAGATATTGAAATGCATAGTGCATTACTATAAATTCCTTATTAGTTAGCTCTTTAAACTTATTTCTATACTCTCTTTGTAAAAGTGTGAGATTGTCCACTGCATTAAATCTTCTCGATTCAATCTCTGCGGACTTTTTCGGAACAAGATTTTCAATCTCTCTTGCAATTGTGTTTACATACGTCTTTGCATTGTTTATAGATAGCCACGAGTGCGGATCGTATGTTACTTTATCCACCTCTTGACTGCTTCCTCGCAAAATTTCTTCGCCCTTGATTTCATTTTCCCCTTCGTAAAATTCGAACGGAAGAACATCTTCAGGCAAACGGTCCGTATAAACTATCCATTTTCCTTCTTCCGGAAGAACATATTCCAGTTCACCCGACTCGTGACGCATCTTTATGCTGTAAACTTTTCCGTCTTCAACATGCAAAACGTGATCTTGACGAACTTCATCTCCCATCTCCTCCATAATCTTTCGTCCAATCTTTATAAGTTCATCATTTGTATGCTTTCCGTCATCTTTCTTAAATGCAACTCTTAAATATTCTTCGTGCGTATGCCCAAATACTATACTTTGTTTTTTTTCCTTGTAATCATATCTTGTCATGAGTTGAAAATCACCAAGCGATGCTGCCCCGGTATAACTTATAAGGTCAACGTTATCTGATAATCTCAGAATTTTTAAATCCGGAAGACTCTCCTTTATATTGTCGGCCCATCTTTCTACGTTCGCACCGTTTATGATGAGAAGGTCTGCGTTTTTAAGTTTTTTCAAATCGCGTGCCGTCGGCTCCCACTCATGAACGGTTGCACTTGTCGGCATAAAACTTCTAAGTTCAACATCGTCTTTTGCAACCATTTTTGTCAGATTGTAAATTGGAAAAAAAGAAGCATAAACAAGAGGTTTTTCCTTGTCTACGCTTCTTTTATCGTCTTTTATACATGCGACCAACGTCAACATTACAAGGAAAAAAATTAAAAATTTTCCTTTTTTCAGCATATTATTCGGTCAACTCTTCCGCGATATCTTCAATGTCTGAAGATGTTCTTACAAATGTTGGGAACCAACCGTTTTCTTCATCACTTACTTCCTTGAGATCATCTGTAAATCTTGCGTGGAAGTGAGCCAAATGTTCTTCTCCGTGAATTTGCATAAGTGCAATATATTTTGGAACATCTTTTGAATCCGTTTCGAAAACAAACCAGTTCAAAGTTTTATTTCCGTGTGGAACTTCAATCTTTTCTTTAAATGTGCAATTTATTTTTGCCATTTCTTTTCCTTCGCCGATTTTGCCGTCATAAAGAGTAATTCCATCTTTGTCAACGTGCATAGACTTATAAATTGTTCCTACAGTTTTGTCCAAATCTTTGATATATTCTTCAGATGTTTGGTTCTTTTCTTTTGCAGCTTTTTCGATTGCTTCTTTTACTTCAGGTTCATCATAATAACCGTCAATAGAATTCCAATCGCCTTCCCACATTTGAACTGAAGCTTCGTCGTTCTTTTCAGCTTCGCTGTTTTCTTTTGACTTGTCTTCTGTAGTTTGTTGCTCCGTAGTTGTTGCGGCAGCATCCTCTTTTTTACCTTCATTTTCATTTGTTTTTTTGCAGCCGACTATGAATGACATAGAAACAACAAGAACTGCAATCAAAAACATTCTTAAATTCTTCATATAAACCTCCAAAAAATTAAATAAATTTGGTTCGCATTGAAATATCTGAACCATCATCATAAGTTTAACACAAAAAGCTAGTTGCAGATAACTGAATTCTGTTCAGTATGTTGAATTTTTATATAATTAATTGTTAGTGCTTTCATACAAAGTTTTTAATATGATAATGATTATCGATATCATTTTGTTTTGGTTCTCAAACCATTTTCATTTTGCAAAAGTATAACAAGTATTAAATGTATTTAAATTGATATTTGTTTGAAACTATTATATAATAAAAGTAATAAAATAACTCTACGAAAGGAGATATATGCCAAGTTTTTACACTCACTATCACTTCGGTCGCGACTTTATAAAAATTGCACCGGAGCGAATAAAGAGAATTATAAATCTCGACAAAGATCTTTTTTTATTCGGCAATCAAGGCCCGGATTTATTCTTCTTCAATATAAAAAATGCAATCAAGGGTAAAAATCCCGGAACTGATATTCACAACACAAAATTTTCAGACGTGCTTACAACAATAAAAAAGAATTTCAAACCCGAAGATCTCGAAACAAAAACAGGAAGCTATTTTTTGGGACTTGTGCTTCACTTCCTTTTGGACTGTTCACTTCACCCGACAGTTGAGTCGCTCAAACGAGAAGACTACGGTCACTTAAATATCGAAAGCGAACTCGACAGATACTATTTGAATCTTGACGGAGAAAGCGAGTTTAAATTTAAACAATCGGTTCTTATTCCCGATAAAAGTGCAGCAAAATATATTTTTCCAATCTACAAAGACTTTGACAAGGTGGATTATAAAAATGTTGAGACCTCAATTTCCAATATGGCATTTGTGAAAAACTTTTTTCATAACGATTCGCTCCTAAAGGAAAAATTTATACTTGGTGTTCTCACTTTGATAAATCAAAAATATAATTTCGGCGGACAACTCATTACTCGAAAACCATTTTCTTATGCTGAAAATTCAAACAAAATCTTATCCGAAATGTACGGCGACACTTTGAAAATCGCCCCTGAATTTTTGGATAAAACTTTGGAATATATGTTTGAAAACGGCAAAGAACTTGAAATTTACAGAAAGGATTTTAACGGTGTCTAAATTAAAATTAACAAAACTCGAAAAAAACTGGATAAAGTATGACGTTGGAAACAGTGCATATATCCTTCTTGCAACCACAATAATTCCGATACTTTTTAAATCAATCGGAGAAAATTCACTCTCAAGCTCGGACTATCTTGCAAGCTGGGGCTATGCTATGACAATCTCAACACTCGTGATTGCAATTTTAAGCCCGATACTCGGAGCAATCAGTGACGGCCGCGGAAAAAGAAAACCGATGTTTCAAATATTTCTCTTTATAGGAATAATTGGACTTCTCATACAACCACTCACAACAAATTGGATTGTATTTTTAGCAATTTTTATCATAACTAAAATAGGATTTAACGGCTCTCTCGTCTTTTACGACAGCATGCTCCCCGACATTACGACAAACGACAGAATGGACGAGGTGAGTTCATTCGGCTATGCTTGGGGTTACATCGGAAGCTGTGTTCCGTTTATTCTAAGCATCGTACTTGCGACAAAAGGCGGTGACCTTTTCGGTCTATCCCTTTCGACTTCGATGATAATAATATGTGCACTGAATGCAGCTTGGTGGCTGTTCTTCTCTATGCCTTTGATAAAAACATACGAACAAAAATACTACATTGAAAATCAAAACACAACACCGAAAGTTGTATTTAAGAGACTTTTAAAAACCGTAAAAGAAATTGGAGAAAATAAAAAAATAAGATACTTCCTCCTCTCATTCTTTTTCTACATCGACGGAGTCTACACAATAATTGGAATGGCAACCGCATACGGTGAAAGTTTGGGGCTAGACTCGGCAGGTCTTATCCTTGCCCTTCTTGCAACACAAATCGTTGCGTTCCCATGTGCAATTTACTTCGGTCGCATTTCAAAAAAATATAAAACCGAAACACTTTTAAAGATCACAATTGTCGCATACGGACTTATCACTCTCTATGCAACATTTTTAAACAACCTCACGCAATTTTGGATACTTGCGATTCTCGTCGGAATGTTCCAAGGAGCAATTCAAGCACTTTCTAGAAGCTACTTCGCAAAAATTATTCCGCCTGAAAAAAGTGGAGAATATTTCGGAGTCTTCGACATATTCGGAAAAGGTGCAAGCATATTCGGGACGCTCCTTATTGCAGTCGTAACCGATATAACCGAAAAACAACAATACGGCATAATGGCACTCGTAGCCCTGTTTATAATCGGATACTTCGTCTTCGACAGAGCTGTAAAAGTTAAAGCATAATAAAAAGAAGCTATTTTTGCTTAGCTTCTTTTTTTGTCTGAATACTAATATCAACTTACATATTTTTTTACATAAAAAAATAAAGGACCGTGGCCAGTCCTTTATTTCAAAGGAGTTTAAGATTTCTTGAATATAAGAATATCTTGCTTTGAGCTTTCAAACATCAATCTCAAGCTCTATTATCAATCGCTCTTTTGAGCGTGATAAACAAATATACAAATCCCACCATGATAATAACGTGGCCTACACCGGCGATGCCCGAAATTGAAGCATCAAGTGCTTTATTTTTTGACCAATCCATTATTTCTGTGAGTCCGCGAAGTATAATCATCGAAGCTGTAATAACAAATCCGACATTATAACTTACAAAAAATGTTCTAAAAGTTTTCTCGTTTTCCAGTTTAAGATTCATTGAAAAGAGTCCTAGAATTAAAAATATAAGAGAACCGAGCACCAATATGTGCGTGTGAGCAACAGACAAAGTTGTTTTGCCCACAAATCCCAGGTATTTTGTGAATTCACGATAAAATGCCCCCGCAATGAGTCCAATTATCGCATAGATAAATGAGAGGTTAACCAATTTTTTTGTCATATGTTTTCTCCTTTCGTTTTATTTTAAAACATTTGTCTGTCTTTTCGGCAAATGGTTTTAAATGGTTTTATCTTTTTGAACAATGTTCAATAGCTGTTCAAATAAAATCTCACTCAATGTGAGATTCTAGTATAATATTTTCTTTATCATATTTATCAGCGTCATCGTGTCGTAATTCTTTTGAATTACAAGCGACACAAGCCCTGATATAATAAATTGCACAAGTTTGTCTTTTGTAAAGTCCGCATCAAATGCATTTTGATTTACATTTGCATCTCTATCGATCGAAATCTTGAGATTGGCTTTAAATTTTTCGAGATATTTTCGCATCGAGCCCTTTGCTTTGTTCATATTTTGTGCTTTGAAGCTGAGCGAATGAATCGTAAAAAAGTTCGGATATTTTTTTATGCCTTCTGCGGTATGATTGAAAATTCTTTCTATATATTCAACAAACGAATTCTCTTCGCAACCCGCATAGTCCAACTTAAAAATATCTTCCCATACGCCTTCAATAACATCGATCAGTAGATCGTCTTTAGACGGAAAGTAGTAGTACACCGAACCAATGGCAATGCCGCTTTCTCTTGCAACTTTTCTTATGTTTAAAGCGTTCAGTCCCTCTGTTGAAACAATTTCTTTTGCGACTTTTAAAATCGATTCTTTTGAAATGATTGGACTTGCCATTTTTTCTCCTCTCAAAACTTTACAATTATATTATAACATGATTTTTTTAATTTGTCACCTTTTATTTAAAAAAATAAAAAAGCCGCCACATGTGTGACGGCATAGTTTCTAATAATCTTCGAGTAAAACTTTGAAGAATCCTTGTGGGTGATCACATGCCGGACATTTCTTAGGAGCTTTTTTGCCCTTGTGTACATATCCGCAGTTTAGACAAATCCAATAAACTTCTTCATCTCTTTCAAAGAGTTTATCTTTTTCGAGTCTATCTGCAAGTGCTGTGTATCTCTTGTCGTGATGTTCTTCAACTTCACCGATTTCTTTCAATGTTGCAGCAATTGCTTTGAATCCTTCTTCTTTTGCGATTTCAGCAAATTTAGGATACATGTCTTCATGTTCGTATTCTTCACCTTCAGCAGCTGCTCTCAAATTTGTGAGAGTGTCTCCCAAGTGAACAGGATATTCAGCGTTGATTGTGATACCTTCATCATTTAATTCTTCTTTTAAGTATTTGTAGAGTCTGTTTGCGTGAGCTCTTTCGTTTTCTGCTGTTTCTTCAAATACTGCTTGAATTACTTCCAAGCCTTCTTTTTTTGCTTGACTAGCGTACATCTTGTATCTCATAACTGCTTGGCATTCGCCTGCAAATGCAGTCATAAGGTTTGTAGCTGTCTTTGAACCTTTTAATTCCATATTAATACCTCCCCAAGTATATTTTTATCACGTACTATATATACCCATTAAATCTGTTTTAAACACATATTTACTTATTTCTTTCCCAAGAATTTTGTTTTTCATTTGCTTATCAATTTCTTGACAACGAAATCCAAAAACTCTATAATGAAAATGATTATAGATTTCATATTAAGGAGGTGATTCTATGAACAAAAAATTTATTGTGGCATTCACGCTTATTTTTCTCGTGCTAACAATTGTTTTTACATGTGCGGCACTTTTCTGTACAAATCATATTTGCACACACCACAAATGTTCGGTTTGCAGCTACATAGAAGCGGTGAATGTAAATGAAAGAAATAGAATCGCCGTTTCGATTATATTTTTCGCTCTATTTTTCAAAACTTTTATATTAATAGAAGGAAAATATATTTTTGAAAAAGTTTTAAAGGAAACCCCTATCGATCTGAAGGTTAGAATAAATGATTAGATTATAAATCGCATCAACAAAAAAATTTATTCTAATATTTGGAGGTTATATAATATGAAAGGTAAAATTAAATTAATTATTATTGCACTTTTAACAGTGCTATTGGTTAGCGGCTGCGCAAAGAAAGACGATGCAGTCAAAGAAGAAAAAGAAGACACAAAAACTGTTGCAGAAAACACAGAAACTTCAGAAAAAGACGAAAATAAAGCTGACGATGAAATAAGCGTCGTAACAAATATTTATCCATCATACGATTGGGTTAAGGAAATTTCAAAAGATACAAATGTAACTGTGAAGAATTTGACCGACAAAGGTGTAAATCTTCACAACTACGAACCTACAGCAGAAGATATTACTAGCATAAAAAATGCAAATCTCTTTGTTTATGTCGGCGGTGAATCCGACGAATGGGCACCGGACGCAATCAAAGAAAGTCCAAATGTCACTGCAATAAATATGATGGAAGTTTTAAAGGACAACATCAAACCGGAAGAAGTTATTGAAGGTATGGAAGACGAAGATGAACATGATCACGACCATGACCATGATGAAAAAGACGATCATGACGAGGATGATCACGATGAAAAGGACGACCATGACGAAAAGGACGATCACGATGAAGATGAAGACGAACATCATCATCACCACCACGATGACGAAGTCGAAATGGATGAACATGTTTGGCTTTCTTTAAAAAATGCAAAACTCGTTTGCAACACTATCTGTGAAAACCTAAAGAAACTCAGTCCAAAATACGCTGATAAGTTCGATGAAAATTTAAAAGCATATGTTGAAAAATTGGATGCTTTGGATAAAAAATATTCAGAAGAACTCACAAATCAAAAATTCGACACCGTTCTTTTCGGTGACAGATTCCCGTTCAGATATTTGGTTGATGATTACAATTTGAAGTACTATGCTGCGTTTGTAGGCTGTTCACAAGAATCTGAAGCAAGCTTTGAAACTATTGTTTTCTTGGCAAATAAAGTCGACGAGCTCGGTTTAAAATCAATTTTCACTCTTTCCGACTCAGACCACAAAATTGCTGAAACGGTTAAAGAAAATACAAAAGATAAAACTCAAGAAATTCGCGTTTTAAATTCTCTTGAATCCGTCACTTCAAACGACAACACAAGCTATCTAGAAGTTATGGAAGAAAATCTCGAATCACTCAAGGCGGGTTTAAATTAATGTACTCGATTAATGTTAAGGATTTGGCGTTCGGTTATAAACGTCAAATCCTTTCCAATTCTTTAAACATACAAATTAATTCAGGCGATTATCTTGTTGTTTTGGGGGAAAACGGAACCGGTAAATCCACTCTCATAAAAACAATTTTGGGACTTTTAAAGCCAATCGGCGGTGAAATTGTGTTTGACGGTCTTAGTAAGGAGGACATAGGCTATCTTCCACAACTTTTCTCGATGGCTCCCGACTTTCCGGCAACCGTTTATGAGGTTGTAATCTCCGGAAATCGACCTAATTTTTTGTGTTTCTACACAAAATCTGAAAAGAAAAAATGTTATGAGGCTCTGAATAATTTCGGAATTCTCGACTTAAAGAACAGACCTTTTTCGAAACTTTCCGGAGGACAACAGGAGAAAGTTTTACTTGCTCGTGCTTTCGTTAGCAAGAAAAAAGTTCTGATTTTAGACGAACCGGTCACCGGGCTCGACGTCGGTGCACGTGAAAATATGTATCGACTTATAAATGATTTGAATAAATCCGGCACAACAATAATAATGATCAGTCATGACACGACTGATGCACTTAAATATGCAAGTCACGTTTTGAAACTCGGAACTAACTTCTTCTTCGGCAAAAAGGAGGACTACGAAAATGGAACTCTTTAATAAATTTTTGATGTATATGGATTACCCGTTTGTGAGATATGCTCTTGTAACAGGTGTTTTAATCGCACTCGCTTCTTCAATTTTAGGAGTTGTGCTTGTGCTTAAAAGATACAGCTATATTGGAAACAGCCTCTCAAATGTTGCTTTCGGCTCAATGAGCGTTGCGACAGTTGTCGGGCTCACCAACAAAATGTACTTGATCCTTCCCGTAACAATTTTAACGGCAATACTTCTATTAAACTCGGGAAAGAAAATGAGCCTTACATCCGATGCGGCAATTGCAATGATTGCAGTATCCGCTCTTGCACTCGGCTATCTTGTCATGAACGTGTTTAAAACAGGACCGAACGTCGCAGTTGATGTCTGCACCACACTTTTCGGCTCAACCTCGATTTTAACACTTAAACTCTCAGATGTTTACAGCTGTGTACTACTCTCAATTTTGGTTTTAATATTTTTTATAACCAACTACAAAAACATCTTCTCCGTAACATTTGACGGCGAATATGCAAAAGCAACCGGTGTGAACACAGAACTTACAAATCTCTTGTTGTCAATAATAATCGCAATTGTAATCTCTCTTGCAATGACACTTGTGGGCTCACTTCTCGTTTCAGCTCTAATTGTTTTCCCAACAATTTCATCAATGAAAGTTTCCCACTCATTTAAAGGCGTTTGCATATTATCCGTTGTGTTCTCGGTATTTTGTGCAGTCTTTGGAATTGTATTTGCAATTCTTGTCGGCACTCCGGTCGGCTCCACAATCGTTGGTGCAAATGTTGTGCTCTTTGTATTATGTAAAATTTATAACATCGTGCGAGGTGAATAAATGAAAAGTAGATTTATAAAATTCTTTATTATATTTATAATTTTTATCGCAATTGCAGGATGTGGAAAAAAACGCGAAACCGGAAATCAACTTTTTTCCACATCGAAAAGCGTCAAAGATACAATTGAAGCTGAAATGAAAAAAGAAGAACAAAAAAAGGAAAAAAGTGAGAGCGATAAAGCACTTAAAGATGATTTTCAAGCAACCGAAGATGATGTAAAAAAAGTTGACGAAGAAAATAAAGAAAACATTGAAAAAAAAGAAGCTGAAAAAGTCGACGATAAAAATAAAAAAGATATCGACTATGATCTTACGGAAATGAACTCAGATATGATTTATGCGACTGTATTTATGGTTGTACAGGACCCTGAAAGCTACTCCGGAAAAACCTTTAAAATTTACGGAAACTCATACACTTTCCCGACCACCGAAGGCAAAAGTATGACTCATTACTGCCTTATAAAAGACGCTCTCGCCTGTTGCGCTCAAGGGCTTGAATTCATTTCAAGTAACAGCGATGAAAAGTACCCCGACGACGGCGACGACATAATTGTGACCGGGACACTCGAAAGCTACACTGTCGAAGACATCCCGATGCCCCTTTGTAGACTTGTAAACGCAAAAATTGAAAAGAAAAAACCTGAGGGAAAATAAGCACAACTCTGTAATACTTATGTATTATGGAGTTTTTTTGTGGGTTCTTTTTTATTTGCGGGCTATTTTGCGATAAACGACTGATCTCGTGTTTTAGTCGTTTATCGCGAAAATAACCGCAAATAAACCCACCCCTATTTAAATAGTCCCCCAATTGCATCCTTCACATTATCCACAACATCATCCACAATATTTGAATTTCCCGCTTTTTTTCTAATGTCTTCAAGATATGTCGTATCAATTTTATCGATTTCGCTTTTCACTCCCGGTTCCAATTTGTCGATGATGTTCTTTGCCATGTCGTCAGGCAAGAGTGCATAAAGTACTTTCGAAATTGTCGGTTCGAGTTTATTTAAGATGCCTGTCAATGTGTTTGCATCCAAGTTGTCAGCGAGCGATTTTACAGCTCCCAAATCTTCCTTGTCGATAAATTCCTTGATTTTTTCCGTAATTTGTCCTGCGTCGTTTCCAATTCCCAATTTTTCTAAAATATTCATAATTTCCCTCCTTGAATATTATTTTCGTTTAAAAACTACATATTTGTAGTTCAAACCTGTCTTTTCGTCAATTATTATTTCACTCTCATTTTCTAGAGCAAATCCATTTTTTATCGGGTTCAAAATCGTTGAATCCGCCTTATACTTTTTAAGAACTATTGTAAGATACATATAGTCAATGTCCTCAATCATCGAATTCACTGTGTTTGCTCCACCGATAAGCATTCCGTTTTTGTCGTTTTTAAGTCTTTCTCTGAATTCATCTAAGTCATGAATAACTTCGTCTGCGCCTTCAGGATCTTTCGAAGAAAGCACAATCATTTTTCTCCCTTCAAGCGGTCCTGTCGATTCAAAAGTTGTTCGGCCCATGTAAAGATTTTTTCCCATGGTGATTTCCTTAAATCTTTTCAAATCGTCATCGATCCAAAAGAGCATGTCGCCGTCAATGCCAATGCCATAATTTAAATCGCATGCCAAAATTACGGAAACCCCGCCGTCTTCTATTCTTTTGTTTATGGTCTCAAGGTCTACCTGAAGTCTACCACTGTCTCTATTATCCATCTGTTATCGTCCTTTTCTTTCAGTCTATTCAAAACATTTACCTTTATATTTTCAACTTTCTCAAGTTTATTCTCATCAACTGCAATTGTTATTATATTGCTTTCACCCAAAATTACGTCGTGAACACCTTTAACTCCCGCAATTTCTTCAATGGCTTTCTTTATTTCAAGACGTCTTCCGCCTACAATTTTCGGCTCAATATGAACAATCAAATCAATATTTGTCTTTTCTCTGAGTTCAACCGTAAGCCTTTCAATAACATCGTGTGCCTCACGAACTGTTAAATCCGGATCCACCTCAACGTCTGCCGTTGCAAAAACATGATCCATTGATTTTCTGTCTACATATATATTGTGAATTGAATTAATCATCGGAGAGCTGCTTAGTGCATCTTCAATCGCCTTCAGGTCTTCTTCGCTCGGCTTTTCACCAATCAAAGGTGAGATTGTGTCCTTCAAAGTTTCATATGCCGAGTATAGAAGTATAAGTGAAATTATTAGTGCAACAATCGAGTCCAAAACAGGATAGTTTGCAAAGAAAAAACTCGTTAAAAGAACAGTTGTGGAAATTACAACGTCAAAAAGTGCATCCTGTCTGTTTGCCTTAAAAATTGTACTTTTAAAATTCAGATAGTATTCGTGATTTAAAAGTGAAAATCCGGATTTCAGAACTATCGACAATATCATAAATGACCTTGTAATTGTGTCGATGTCAGTTTTTTTCGGATCAACTATACCACCCGCACTCTTTACGAGAAATTGAATACCGATAATCGCAGTCACAACCGAAATGATAAACCCGGTTATATACTCGATTCTGTCGTGTCCATACGGGTGGTCCTTGTCCATCGGTTTTCTGCTCATTCGCATGCCGACCATGGTTAAAATCGAAACGAAGCTGTCCATGAGGTTGTTTACCCCATCTGCAAGAACGGATATCGAGCCTGTTGCAAATCCCAAAATCATTTTCGGTATTGCAAGCACCAATGCGACAGCAAGTCCAATTTCGCCGATTTTTTCGGAACCTTTTTTACTTTTAATAAGTTTTTGAAACATTATTTTTCCCCGTCGTTCTCTTCATCTTTTCCTTTATAAAAATTCTTTTCGTATTCATCAAAGAAATTGCTTTTGTTTTCAGCTTCATACTCATTTTCGCCGTACTTATTAAAAACGTCTGCATTATATCCTTCTAAATTATCCGGATATTGCTCCAAATCGTCGCTCCCTTCGGTATAAATCAGATAAACCGCTGCGACAGCTGAGTTTAGATAAAAACTGATAGCGTTTATTACAAACGATATAACGAAAATTAAAATATGTCCGCCAATTCCGGATTCGAAAATCTTTGTAAGGGCTCTAAAGGATTTCCAAAATTCGAAGTTTCTAAAAACCGCAAAATTTATGATTAAAATTGCTCCAAACGTAATGAAAAATGTTATTAAAACAATAATCAAAATGTTTTTAACGTAACCTTTTTTCTTGAATGTAGAAAGTGCAACTTTTAGTGAACTCATAATCTTTCTGTCCGGATCTTCTACAACGGCAATTTGCGCCGTCGATGTAAAATATGCTAAAGCTATTGCAACAAATGCAACAAATACCATAAATATTGGCAAATAAGCAGTTATGACCATAAGAAGTATCAGCGGAAATAATGAAACCAAACTCACAAACAGCGACATCAAAATTGACTTTGCAATTGCTTTTCCATAAACTCCTCTGTCTCTAAATTCATAACCCTTTGCTTTTCTAAAGAAATATACCAAAAATAGAATATTTACTATAGCCTGCACCGCTTTTTGAAGAGATTCCATCGGGCTGTCCGTTTCAACCTCCGTTTTCATAATGCCCGTTCTGCTTTCAAGTGTCGTAGTTTTGTTAAGCAAAAATCCATCTCCTGAAATTGCAGGAATAATCGAAACGATAATCGACAAAAGAATCACTACAACCAAAAGATTTTTGCTTACAAATTCAAAAGTGTCTTTAAAAATACCCCTTATTCCGTAGCCCCCGGCTGCGTTTTTATCTTTAATTTTTTTATCAAAAGTCATTTAATCACCTAAATTACAAAATCTCCGTTTTCAAAGATTTTATATTCTTTTCCTTCCTTGTCGTAGCCGACAATTTCAAGCGTTTCATCACCAACCATAAAGTCCACGTGTATTTGCGAATCATTGATGCCGTGCTTATCGAGCTCTTCTTCGGTCATCTTGTCTCCGCCCTTTAAGCATGTTGGATATGCAGCACCGAATGCCAAGTGGCAACTTGCATTTTCGTCGAAAAGTGTGTTCATAAAAATGAGTCCCGAGCGATTTATAGGACTTTCAACCGAAACAAGTGCAACTTCACCGAGACTTGATGCATTTTCATCGGTTTTAATCAAATCCTTCAAATTTTGCTCGCCATGCTTTGCACTCACTTCAACAGCCTTACCCTTTTCAAATACAACTTTAAATTCATCGACAATAGTGCCGCTCAAATTAAGAGGCTTTGTCGAATAAACTACTCCGTCAATTCTATTTTTGTCAGGAGCTGTGAAAATTTCTTCTGTCGGAAGGTTCGGAAGGAAAATATTTTTTCTGTCATCTTCTGAAACAGCACCCATCCAAACGTGGTTTTCCGGAAGACCTATTGTGAGGTCCGTTCCCTTCTTTGTCGTGTAGTGAAGTCTGTCCAATTGCAATTCATTTAATTTTTTACCGCGACTTTCCAGCTTTTCAAGATGTTCATCCCAAGCGGCAAACGGATCTTCTCTGTCCAAACGAACAGTTTTAAAAATTGCTTCTTTAAGTTTTTTTACTGCTTCGTCATCGCTCAAATCCGGGAAAACCTTTTTTGCCCACTTGACTGTCGGATAACCCACAACGCACCAACTGTTCATATCGTTCATCGTGTATTTCATTGAAGGTTTCATAACCTTGCCGGCAGCCTTTGATCTCATCGCAATTCTCTTCGGGTCAATGCCTTTAAAAAGATCCGGATCTCCACCTGTTATCGAAAGATAAAAACATCCGTCTTCAGCATAATCAACAGCTTCATCGAGATTGTATTTGCCGAAATGTTCGAGCCTTTCTTCGCTCATGTGTTCCATGTTGAGCCTTTCGATTGCTTCATCTTTGATGTCGACCTTGACTTCAGCTGCACCTTTTTCATAAGCCATTCTTGCAACTTCTCTTGCAAATGGTAAATTTTCAGTGTTTGCTCTAATTCTTAAAATTGAACCGTCTTTAATGTTGAGTGCCTTGTTTACTATTAACTCTGCATATAATCTATCGTTCATATATCCTCCAAATTTATTTATCCGTTTTCTTTTTCTTCGATGTGGTTTTTGTCTCAGACTTCTTTGTTGCTACTTTCTTTGTTGCTACTTTCTTTGTCGGAGCCTTTGTGCTCTTTGAATCAGACTTAGATTTGTTCTTTATTTTGATATCCGACTTTTTCACACTTACAGTTTCGCTCTCTTTTGAATCCGACTTTGCTGTAGACTTCTTCTTTACAGTTGTGACTTTCGTTTCCGGTGCAACTTTTTTAGGTACCGACTTTGGTTTTTTATTTGAATCGTTTACAACCTTTTTTACATCTTTTATCTCAACTTTTAAAATCTTTCTCGCCTTTGAAATGTCCGAATCGTCAAATTCATATTCATCGTTTGCTTCAAACCATTCAATTTTTTGCGGCAACGCTATTTCATAGACACTTGCCAAAAATACGAGTGCTTCTCTATCGTAAATTTCATGTTCAAATAAAAATCTATAAATATCATAGACATCCGTCTTTTTAAACCTTATATCGCCTCTCTCCATCAAATCGAACAAATCCTCTGCTCGAATCTCGACCATATAAAGTGAATCTATCATCGACAAATCTGAGTACTCCCATCTTCTCTTAGGATTCAAATATGCCAAAAACTTATCCAACTCTTCCAAGTTTCTTCCCAGTTGATGCTTTGATTTCTTAATATTTCTAAGCCCGTCTTTAAAATCTATCAGCCGTTCTCTGTCGGCCTTTCTCTCCTCAGGATAGTCAACAGGATAAAACTCTTCGGCCAGATTATTGGCAATCTTCCAAACTTCAAAATCACAAGTAAGTTTAATTAAATCCACAAACACCCCTCCTTATACTAAATCTACTTAATTATATACCCGATAAAGCCTTAAAAATAACTACAACTTACAGCTTTTCAATCAAAAAAGCAGGTCGACACCTGCCAAAAATTAAAGTTTTAAAAAATCATTATTCTCTTCTTTGTAAATTCCGTCGGACTCAATACCCTCTTCAGCCAATATTCTTTTAACATCTTCGACGCTCATTGCCGTTCTTGCAGCAAGACCGCACGAACTCGAAATCTTTCTCGGCACAGGAATCAATCTGAACTCCGGCTCATTCTTCTTTGCGCTTTCTTCAAACATAAGTGCATCAGTCAATTGGTGAAATGTAACTACTATCATCTTATATCTCCTTTTTTATATTATACTAATAATCGCTTCGCAATTGCAAGCCCGAATGTGTATAATATAATATTTTCATATATGTAAATTCGCCCCTAAGGGCGAAATTAAAAAACTATTTCATTGCTGAAATTGTGAATTCATCATCATTTTCACTAACCGTAACTTTGTATCCGTTTGAAATTAAAAATCTTGAAACATTTTCCTTTGCAACGGTTGTGTCAACTAAAACCTCGATTTTCTTTTCGCCCTTGTCAACCAAATCTTTTGTCATAATGACAGGTTCAGGGCATGCATATCCTCTTGTATCAAGCATTATGCTCTCTCCCTTCTACATAATAAACCGATTAGTACAACAACTACAAGACCGATGATGCCTGCAATCATACCGTTCGGTGTAACACCTTTGCCGCTGGAAGCAAGACCGAAATTGTGTGCAAATGCAGCACCGACAATAAGACCTAAAACAACAACTGCTGCGTCTTGGTCACCTTCACCGGAAAGAATTGTTTGTCTTATAGGACATCCGCCCAATAGACATGAACAAATACCTACAAGTGTCATGCCGAGGAAATTCCACAAATGATTTGTGTGTGCAACAGGTTGACCTTCAAATCCAAAATGGAATTGTCCAAGAACCAAATTTAAAACAAGTGCACCGACAACAACGCCGCAAAGACCTAGAAGCGGTGAATAATCTTTAATTAAAACTGCATCTCTGAAACCTGCAGCTGTACATAATCTTGTTCTTTGTAAAATTGCTCCTACAATAAGACCTGCTGCGAGTGAAATAATAACAGATGCGTGCTTTGATCCCGGTCCTTCTTCGCTGAATGCGATGAAATCAGGACGTACAAATAATAAAATTAAAAGTGCAACTGAAATTGCCGGCATAACATAACCGCCGAGCTTTGATTGTTTGTGAGCACGTCCTAAACTGAATCCCTTCTTTAGGAAAACAATTCCGACCAAAATACCTGCAACATAACCAAGAAGACCGACTACTGCGTTCATGTCGCCTCCGCCGATTCTAAGTAACATTCTTAGTGGGCATCCGAGGAAAATTAAAGCACCAATCATTAAAAAGAATCCTAAAATAAATCTTAATGCAGGGCTTGAACCGCCACGGGATTTAAAATCCTTGCCAAGTGTGGAAGCAATTAATGCTCCGATTACGAAACCTAAAATTTCAGGTCTCAAATATTGAACGACCGGTGCCTTGTGAAGTCCTACTGCGCCGGCAACGTCTCTCCAGAAACATGCGACGCAAATACCCATGTTTCCCGGATTTCCGAAGTATACCAAAAGTGCTCCGATTGCACCAATGATAAGTCCGCCTATTAAAAGCGAAAGATTTCTCTTCTTCATAGTATAAAACCTCCTTATAACTTCTATTATAATACAATATAACAATAAATACCAATAGATAATCATAATAACTTTATAAAAACCTATAACATAAATCTATACTAAAGATTACAAATAATTAAATGTGACTTGCCACACTTGATTTTTATATGAATATAATGTAATATTTAGCAGTGGCGATAGATATCGCCCATGCGAAGGAGGAAATATGAAAACAATAAAAAATACATTGGTGATATTTGTAATATTCGCAAGTTTACTATATCTATTTACGGGTTGCGAAGACGAAAATGCACGCCCGCTCAAAAAAATAAAAGTTTCAAATATATATTCCGAAGAAGACCAAAAGCTCTGTCGTGAAAAACTCATCGAAAGCGGTCTCTCCGAAGAAAAAGTTGACAAATTTATGGACATGGTAAAAGCTTACAACAAAGATGTAAATGGTGAGCTTCCATATAAAAATGGATTTGTTGAAACCGAAAGCATAAACACCGACTATACAAAAACTGTTGACGAATTCTACAAAAACCCGAATAAAATCGGCTCTAACTGTAGAATAAACACATTTGAGCTAATGCTTGGAAACATCGAAGTTGAAAGAAGTGCAAACGACAACACAAGCACACTCGACTTCGATAAAAATTCAATCGAAAATGAATTTCCGGATCTTTTTACAAAAGATGAACTAAACAAATTCGAAACATTCTACGCTCCGGTCCAAGCAAAGTTCAGCACCGACAAAAAAGACCAAATATCGGAAATTGATAAAGCTGTGAGCTCGCGTGGAATAAAATGGAACGGCAACATTAACGCAAAAATAATCTCGGTTTGGTTCCATAACGACGACGAAATCGATGGAAACATACTATTTATCGGTCACACCGGAATCCTTGTTCCTTGCGGAGACAAACTGATGTTCATTGAAAAACTTTCCTTTAATGAACCATACCAAGCACTCATACTGAACAATCGCACCGAACTTTCGGACTACCTCATGGAAAAATACGACATCGAATACAACCAAGAAACCACACGACCATTTATATTTGAAAACGGAACACTTATGAAAAACTTCCGACAAAACCCGGAATATGATAAAATCCAAAAATAAAAAAATCGCCGAATAAAAATCGGCGATTTTTTGTTGGAAAAATATTAATGATGTAGGGTTGAAGTAAAGGTAATTTTTATGTAAAAATTGGATAAAGACATATTGGTGGCGATGCAAATATATATTCTTACAATTGTTTATACATTTTACGGATGCGTATTTATACGTAAATATTCGCCGTAAACGCTTGTGTTATCTGTAACGGCGCATTACATTGCGCCGCCATATATGTCGTCAATAAAATTTACAACTCTACCAACAACGTTGTGCCTATATAATATCGAATCAAAATGCTAAATGATTTTTAATTCCACCCATCATTGTGTGTTTTACAATTTTATATATGCATTCTCCTATTTGGCGGCGATACACCTTTTTACGCGTTCGGTTACGAAATCGAAGATTTCTACCTCACCCGTAAAAAAACTGGTCGCCGCTACGGACGGCGTTCAAAAATTAAAAGCCATAAATGGTTATACATGTGTATTTATCTATACTCCAGGCGTCGTGATGTTATAGACCAAACCCGTGCTTTTTGATTTGACAAAATCAAAAACACGATTGTAGGCCTTATGCAAAGACGTCCGACGATATTTCGACGGCAGGAGAAATGAGTCGTTGACGTCGATTGTGAACCCGACGCTACTGACGGCGTTTGCAAAATCATACATTGTAAAATTTTTATCGCGAAAAGGCCCGCAAATCCTCTCCATCAATTTGCGAGGATATTTTGATGAGAAACGACTGCATGGAGTGTTTTCGGAGTGAGGCGTATTGATAAATACGTCGCAACGACAAAAACACGAAATCAGCCGTTTATCGCAAAATAGACCGCAAATGCCCTAGATGAATTTGTCTTTTAGGTTCTTCCAATAAATATCCTTATCCAAATGCAACCTATTCACAAATGTGTTGCTGATTGTGGTTTCAATTTTTCTTATGTTTCTCACAAAGTTTTCAACGCCGTCTTCGACGATCAAAACGGATTTTTCGTATTTGGTTTCAGGGTAGATGTCGATTGTGTAGTTGCCCGGCATGACGATCGGATTTAAAAGCGAACGATACGCTGCACTTGAAATAGGTGCAAGCGGGCTCATTTGCATTGTCTCGATGCTCGGGTGCACAATCGCACCTCCTACTGAAAAGTTATACGCGGTCGAGCCGACAGAAGTCGAAATTATAATGCCGTCGCCTGAAAATTTTTGCAAGAAGTTTCTCTCGACATACACATCCATGTGGATGACTTTTGAATTTATTCCCTTTATGAGAATTTCATTTATCGCATAGAACGACAATTCGCTGCCGTCATTTGTGGTTGCGACAGATTTTATAAGTTTCATCTCGTCGGTTATAAATTCCTCTTTTTTAAGCATGTGCACAAGCGTCGGAATTTCATCAACTCCAATTTCCTGAAAAAATCCAAGCCCTCCGGTGTTTATTCCGATAAACGGTGCTGAATGAAATTCGCTAAGTCGAACGGACTGCAAAAAAGTACCGTCACCGCCCACAACAATGTTTACGTCAAAATCGCCGCCCTTGTTGTCGAGCGACTTAATATAAACCTGCTCCGCTTCCATTCCAAGAGAGCGAAAACGTTCCGACAATTCATTCGCAACCTCAATTGACGACGGATATTCATTCAAAAAAATTCGAACTCTTTTCATACTATTTGTCCAACATTTGTGCGTGATAGCTGCTTCGAACAAACGGTCCGCTCGCAACACTTCTGAATCCAAGTTCCAAACCGAGTTTCTTGTATCTTTCAAATTGCTCCGGCGTTACATACTCAACTACTTCGGCATGCTTTCTCGAAGGTTGAAGATACTGCCCGATTGTGAGCATGTCACAATCGACTTCTCTAAGCATTTTCATAAGATTTACAACCATTTCCTCAGTTTCCCCGAAACCGACCATCATGCCCGACTTCGTGATAAACCCCTTCTCCTTTGCATATCTCAAAACCTCGAGACTCCAATCCATATTTGACTGCGGACAAATCTCTTTAAAAAACTCCGGCACAACTTCAACATTGTGATTTATAATGTCCGGCTTCGCACTGAAAATCGTATCCAAATGCTCATGCATCGCATGCATATCAGGAATCAAAAGTTCCACCGTCGTACCCGGGTTCACCTTTTTAATCTCCTCGCACACACGTCTGAAATGCTCTGCGCCGTAGTCCTCCAAATCGTCCCTGTCGACACTCGTCACAACCGCATGCTTAAGTCCCAGCTTCTGCACCGCAAAAGCGACCTCTTGCGGCTCAAACTTGTTCACAGGCTCCGGCTTCTTTGTAGTAACATTGCAAAATCTGCAATTTCTCGTACAATTCTTTCCAAGAATCATAAAAGTTGCAGTTCTCGCAGCGTAACACTCCATCTTGTTCGGACAATTCGCCTCCGAGCAAACGGTGTTCAAATTATAATTTAAAAGTGTATGTTCAACCGTGTTGGAATTTTGGTTGCCTTGAAGCTTAACCTTGATCCACTCCGGCTTCTTTAAATGTTTAGATTTTTTCTCACTCATAACTATTCTCCTCTGTGTAAATCCTTTAAATCGGAAATCAGCTCTTCATTTTTCATGCCAATTATATAATCTCCGATATTTAGCTTGAGCTCGTCCTCCATTGACTCTATATTTATACCCCGAATCGAACTCAAAAAAGGCTCCAACTCATTATTCAAAAAGAAATCGCCCATAATCTTGAGCTTCTTAATCTTGCCGTTCTCATCATCCAGACCGTACTCAACAAGCCCGAAAGGATACTTCTTCGCCATATATTTCCTCGAATGCTCCCTGTCGTAACCTGTCTTGTTAAAATCAGGAAAGTCCGGCAAATACTTCTTCAAACCATCGAGCTCCTCGCTTGACGGCTCACGAATCTCAGAAATATCATGATACTCCACAATATTCTTCGCAATATAATCTATAAACTCATGCACATCCATGTCCACATAATTTTTTATAAGGCCCACATGCGCACGATGCGAATGAACATTTTTATCGATAAACTTAATCTCACGTGCCTTCATCGAACCCGCCAAAAGCTCCATGTCCGCATCAAAAAGAAGAGTTCCGTGGTGAATAATCCTGTCCTTATAACGGTACTGTGCATTCCCCGAAACCTTTTTGTCGCCGATCATAATATCATTCCTGCCGGTAAAATCTGCATCGAGCCCCAACTTCTTCAGTGCAAGCACAACCGGATGAGCAAAACTCTTAAAAAGATTTTCATCATTGTCGTCGCGATTAGTAATAAAAGTGTACTGACAATTGTTCAAATCGCAATAAACAGTGCCGCCGCCAGAAAGCCTCCTAACAATATGCATATCGTGCTCTTTTGTAAAATCTGTATTTATCTCAAGCTCTAAATTTTGATTTCTACCAATCAAAACCGTCGGCTCATTTTGCCAAATCATAAAAACCGACTCGCGAGTATCCTTTAAAAAATATTCCTCAAGTGCGTGATTAAAAGAAGGATCAACGCTCTTGTTAATAACATAAATCATATCCATCCCTCCACCTTATATTTTATATTAAAATCCGGTTTTTTTCAAACAACAAATTGATGATGGGATGGTGTATAAAATTTTTGTTTTGCGGCAATAAAAATGTATATACATAAATTATTGAATTTCAATGCATAAATATATTTTCATATTGGCGGCGATACACCTTTTTATCTCATCTCACGACGAAATCGAAGATTTCTGTTCGATGGATAAACTTATGCGTCGGGATGTGACCCGACGCTACTGACGGCGTGTAATATTTACATAATTGTATAAGCATGTGTACGCATCCGTAGCGGGAGGACACACAGTGGTATGATACACATAAAGTAGACAGTCTAATTAATTAAAACTCCACAAAAAGGAGAAAAAATGGGTAAAATTAAATTTGACTTAGAAACAAAAATCAAAGCTTGTAAAGAATACGAAAA
>QWCH01000332.1_pt1 | contig 136026 bp, 132 predicted proteins | sample 1972671 | NCBI WGS metagenome assembly QWCH01 (sample SAMN09866713, study PRJNA288562) | Human gut metagenome isolate term3_stool, whole genome shotgun sequencing... | isolation source: gut | host: Homo sapiens | place: USA: California
GAAGGGCTTGCCGCCTGCAATTCACAGACAGCAAGCCCTTTCGGCTGCTTGAACAATTTTTACTTCAAAATATTGTCTAACTTTTCGGGGTCACTTCATCTTTCGATGGTGGTTTTATTTTTTACTCAGCGCTCTCAGCGAACTGGGCTTTTCTCCCTTTACTCCCCCAGCATCTCTCCTGCGGCGAGGACGGCGTTGCGAACGCACTGCGCGCAGGGACAGAGGACCTTGCCGGTCTCCACGCCCTTTAAGTCCTTGCAGATCGTCGCGCCGCTTTTTTCCTGAAAGCTCGTAAGGATGCTGCGGGCCGTGCGCGGCGTGCCCTTGCCGTCCGTCACGCTGCCCGCGGCCATCACCGCGCCGATCAGCGCGCCGCAGGTGGCCTGCATGCAGCCCATGCCCGCGCCGTAACCCGCGCCGAGCTTCATCAACGTATCGTGGTCGACGGGAATTTTATCCTCCCACGCGCACAGCACCGACTGGGTGCAGTTGCCCTTTCCCGCGGCAAATGTTTCCACCGCCAGCTCGGCGCGCTCTTCAATCGTCATTGTTTCTATCTCCTTTGCTTTTTGATCCATTCCGACTTGCCGGTCGTTTCCCCTATCGTACGCACAACGGCGCGCAAAGTCAACCGCCGCGCGTGCTGGATTTTTGCCCGCAGCCGTGCTATGATGGAGAAAATCACCACAGGAGGATTCCCAATGAAGAAGCAACTGACCGCATGGCTGCTCGCGCTCGTGATGCTCTTCTCGCTCGTCGGCTGTGGCGCGGATGCGCCGGTGCAGGACGATTCCAGCCTGCCGCAGCAGGAGCAGCAGGATGCGCAGAACGCACCGTCTGAAGACGCCGACATGCCGGACGAAACAGCGCAGATCGACGAGGACGGCTCCTACACGACCAAGGACGACGTCGCGCTCTATATCCACACCTACGGACATTTACCGGACAACTTCATCACTAAGAAAGATGCCCAGGCCCTCGGCTGGCCGGGCGAGTCGCTCGAGCCCTACGCGCCGGGCAAATGCATTGGCGGCAGCCGGTTCGGCAACTACGAAGGTCTCTTGCCCGAGGCGGACGGACGCACCTACACCGAATGCGACATCGACACGCTGGGCGCGGATTCGCGCAGGGCCAAACGCATCGTCTTCTCAAACGACGGCCTCATTTACTACACCGAAGACCACTACAAGTCCTTTGAACTGCTGTACGGGGAGGAGTGAGCACCATGCGCTTTGTATTAGACGTCTCCGCCTGTGAAAGTGTCGAAGACCTACACCGCGCGCTCGCGGAGGGGCTGCATTTTCCCGCGTGGTACAGCGGCAATCTCGATGCCCTGCACGACTGCCTGACGGACTTGCATGAGCCGACGGATCTGATCGTCCGCGGCACTTCGGCGCTTGACGAGCTGCTCGGTCGCCGCGCCAACGCCTTCCGCCGCGTGCTCGATGACAGCGCGGAGGAAAATCCGAATCTCACCGTGCGGTTTGAGGACGCTGTTGAAGACGATACCTATTAGCTTCTACACATAAAGAGAACCATGCCGCTTCATCGCCGATTTGGGCTTGCAATCACGTCCCGAGAGCTTCTGCAAAATGGTTCTAAGTGCAGTATCTTCCATACAAGCGATACTGTAAAGCCATAAAAAGGAGCGCTGATGACAGCGCTCCTTTTTCATTTCGCGGAGAATTTACAAAAACTTCTCCCATTTCCGCCGCTTTCCATGGTATGATGAAAATAACCGATCATTCCTGATAGAAAGAGGAGACCGCCATGTCACAGGTGACCAAACGCGCGCTCGAGGCGTCGCTCAAAAATCTGCTGCTGCAAAAGCCCCTGAGCAAGATCACCATCAGCGATATCACGGAGGACTGCGGCATCAACCGCATGACGTTTTACTACCACTTCAAGGACATTTACGACCTTGTCGAATGGTCGTGTCAGGAGGACGCCAGCAAGGCGCTCGCAGGCAATAAGACCTACGAGACGTGGCAGCAGGGTTTTTTGCAGCTCTTTAAGGCCGTGCAGGACAACAAGCCATTCATTATGAATGTCTACCACTCCGTCAGCCGCGAGCAGGTGGAAAACTACCTCTACAAGGTCACCTACGACCTGCTTGAGGGCGTAGTCGAGGAGCAGGCACAGGGCATGAGCGTGCGTGACGAGGACAAGGCCTTCATCGCAACGGTCTACAAGTACGCCTTTGTCGGTCTGATGCTCGACTGGATCAAAAACGATATGAAGGGCGACTCCCAGCTGCTTGTCGACCGGCTCGAACTCGTCATCCACGGCAATGTCCGTGCCGCGCTCGAGCGGCTGCGCATCGATAAGGCGTGACGGTTTCCCTGCTTTCATCAAAAGCGGCAGAATGATAAAAATTTTTACAGCTTTTCGGGCGGTGATAAGAAACTTATCACCGCCCGATTTCTGCTGATTGTTCTTTTCGCAAAACCGCGGTATGCTTTCACCATCGAAAGGAAAACATACCGTTGATTCCCAAGGTTGAATGTGTTTCGTGGATCAGCGGTTTCACAGGCAGTTTGAAAGGAGAAATGATTTATGTATTATTCCAGCGGTAACTATGAAGCGTTCGCCCGTCCCAAGAAGCCCGAAGGCGTGGACAACAAGTCCGCCTATATCGTCGGCAGCGGCCTCGCCGCGCTGACTGCCGCCTGCTACCTCGTGCGTGACGGCCAGATGAAGGGTGAGCACGTGCACGTGCTCGAAAAGGGTGATCTGCCCGGCGGCGCGTGCGACGGCTACAAGTTCGAAAACCTCGGCTACGTGATGCGCGGCGGCCGCGAGATGGACAACCATTTCGAGGTCATGTGGGACCTGTTCCGCTCCATCCCCTCCATCGAGACCGAGGGTGTGAGCGTGCTCGATGAGTACTACTGGCTCAACAAGGAAGACCCCAACTACTCCCTCTGCCGCGCGACCGTCAACCGTGGTCAGGACGCGCACACCGACGGCAAGTTCGACATCTCCGACAAGGGCGCGATGGAGATCATGAAGCTCTTCTTCACCCCCAACGAGCAGCTGCAGGACAAGAAGATCACCGACTTCTTCGATGACGAGGTCCTTTCTTCCAACTTCTGGCTCTACTGGCGCACGATGTTCGCCTTTGAAAACTGGCACAGCGCACTCGAGATGAAGCTCTATATCCAGCGCTATATCCACCACATCGGCGGACTTCCCGACTTCACGGCGCTGCGCTTCACGAAGTATAACCAGTACGAGTCCATGATCCTCCCGATGGTCAAGTACCTCGAGAGCCACAACGTCCAGTTCCACTACGGCGTGCAGGTCGCAAACGTCGAGTTCGACTGCTCTGACCCCAAGCACAAGCTGGCTAAGCGCATCGACGTCATCCGCGACGGCAAGAAGGAGGCCATCGACCTCACGGAAAACGACCTCGTCTTCATCACGAACGGCGGCTGCGTCGAAAACTCCTCCATGGGCAGCCAGAACGAGCCCGCCGCGTACAACACCGAGCTCAAAGAGGGCGGCGGCTGGGATATGTGGCGCAAGATCGCCGCGCAGGATCCGTCCTTCGGTCATCCCGACAAGTTCTGCCACGACCCCGAGCAGACCAACTGGATGAGCGCCACCGTCGAGACCCTCGACCAGAAGATCATCCCCTATATCAAAAATATCTGCAAGCGCGACCCGTTCACCGGCCATGTCGTCACCGGCGGCATCGTCACCGTGAAGGATTCCTCGTGGCTCATGAGCTGGACCATCAACCGCCAGCCGCAGTTCCGCACGCAGCCCAAGGACCACTGCCTCGTCTGGGTCTACTCCCTCTTCACCGACAAGCCGGGCGATTATATCAAAAAGCCCATGCGTGACTGCACCGGCAAGGAGATCTGCATGGAGTGGCTCTACCACATCGGCGTGCCCGAGGATCAGATCGAAGAGCTCGCGACGAACAGCGCCAACACCGTGCCCGTCATGATGCCGTATATCGACGCGTTCTTCATGCCGCGCGCCTATGGCGACCGCCCCAAGGTCGTGCCCGAGGGCAGCGTGAACTTCGCCTTCCTCGGCCAGTTCGCCGAGACCCCGCGCGACACGATCTTCACCACCGAGTATTCCATGCGCACGGGCATGGAGGCCGTCTATACGCTGCTGAACGTCGACCGCGGCGTGCCCGAGGTCTGGGGCAGCGTGTATGATGTGCGCGATCTGCTCAACGCCACCGTCAAGCTGCGCGACGGCAAGAAGGCCACCGACATGGATATGGGCTTCATGGAAAAGATGGCCGTCAAGAAAGCTCTCGGCAAAATCGAAGGCACCGACATTGAAAAGCTCCTCAAGGAGTATGGCGTCATCTAAGGATAAAAGCAAGCAGGATAGCAGGAAAAAAATGAGTAAGGGCGGGAGCTAAAGCTCCCGCCCTTTCTTTGCGCTCTCGCGTCTATTTCACCGGTGCATTAAGTCGCTCAGCGCGCCGTCCACGGCGGTACCCATCTGCTGCATGGTGCGGCCCACGCAGGTCTTCATGGCTTTGCGCTTTTCTGCGACGGTCATGCCGATGATCGCGCCGGCGGCCATGCCGGCAGCCATACCGCGCCAAAATGCGGTATCACACATATCGATCACTCCTTTGCTCACGCGCTTAGTCTGTCCACACACGATCGCGTCATACGCGGCAATTTTTGCCGCAAATCGCCCTTGCTGAATGCCTCTTTTCGGCCTATAATGAAAATGAGAAAAAGTAAGCATGAAGGAGAACCATATGACCACGATTTATCTCATCCGCCACGCCGAGGCCGAGGGCAACCTCTATCGCCGCGCGCATGGCTGGTACAACAGCACCATCACCGACCGCGGCTACCGCCAGATTGCCGCGCTCACCAAGCGCTTTACCGACACGAAATTTGACGCCGTTTATTCAAGCGACCGTTTCCGCACGATGATCACGGCGCTTTCCATCTATAAAACGCACGGTCTGCCGCTGCGCACCGTCCGCGCGCTGCGCGAGATCGACGTGGGCTATTGGGAGGATACCCCGTGGGCGGAGCTTGAGCGCATCGACCCTGAACAGCTCGCGAATTTCAGCAACGACTCGCAGAACTGGCACGTCCCCGGCTGTGAAAGCTTTGCCGAGGTGCGCGAGCGGATGCGCAAGGCGCTCACAGAGATCGCCGAGGCGCACCCGAACGGCACGGTCGCCGTCTTTTCCCACGGCATGGCCATGCGCATCATCGTCGGCACGCTTCAGGGCATGACACTGCACGAAATCGACAAGACCGGCCACGCGGAAAACACCGCCGTTGCAAAGCTCGAGTACGAAAATGGCACGTTCAATGTCATCTTCCGCGACGACGCCTCCCACCTCGGCGACAACATTGCCACCGTGCGCAAGCAGCCTTGGGTCAACGACCCGAAAGGCTTCGAGGGCGGCATCTACTACCGCGCTTCGGGCGAAGCGGGGCATTTCGACGTGATGCACGGCGGCGATGTCATCGGTGCGGTCAGCGTTGTCTCCTGCCGCGGCGGTGTGGGCACGATCGGCGAATTCTGGCTCGAGGAGGACGTGCAGAAGCGCAACCTCGGCGAAAAGCTCGTCGGTCAGGCTCTCTCCTATGCGCGCTCGCGCGGCTGCTCCATTCTCTCGACCGGCCGCATCCCGAAGAGCAATGCAGTCGGCCTCCACTGCGCGGAAAAGTGGGGCTTCCACCCCGTTCATGAGGACGCGGAAAGCGTCACATTTGAGAAGAATTTCGAATACGATGAGGAATCCTGCTGGAAGAGATTGCAGGAAGTTATCGAAAAATGAAGAAAAAGAAGATCGAAAAGGCCTTTCTGCCGGTCTCGAAGGACGAGATGGTCGAGCGCGGCTGGTACTACTATGACTTCCTCGTCGTCACGGCGGATGCGTATATCGACCACCCGAGCTTCGGCACGGCGATCATCGCACGCGTGCTGGAGCACGAGGGCTACCGCGTGGCCGTGCTCGCCCAGCCGGACTGGCACAGCGCGGACGCCTTCCGCGCGATGGGCCGCCCGCGCTACGGCGTGATGATCGGCGGCGGCAACATTGACTCGATGGTCGCGCACTACACGGCGGCAAAAAAGCGCCGCACGCAGGACCTCTACTCCCCCGGCAACCGGATGGGCCTGCGGCCCGACCGCCCGACCATCGTATACGCCAACCGCTGCCGCGAGGCCTTCGGCAATATCCCCATCGTCGTCGGCGGACTGGAGGCAAGCCTGCGCCGCTTTGCGCACTACGACTACTGGGACGATAAGGTCCGCCGCGCGCTCATTTTCGACGCACAGGCCGACCTGCTCGTTTACGGCATGGGCGAATATGCCACGCGCGAGATCGCGCGCCGGCTCTCCAAGGGCGAAAAGGCGGATACCTTGACAGATATTCGCGGCATGGCGTTTGTGACGCGCACGCCCGAAGTCTGCGCCTTCGACCATGTCGAGTGCCCGTCATATGAAGAGGTGTGCGGGGACAAGCACGCCTACGCACTCGCGACAAAGCTCGAATACGAGGAGCACGACCCCATTCGCGGCAAAGCGCTCTGGCAGGCGCACGGGCGTGACACGCTCGTCGTCAATCCGCCCGCGATGCCGCTTTCGCGCGAGGAGCTCGACGAGGTCGCCGAGCTCCCCTACATGCGCGAGGTGCACCCGATGTACGACGCTCTCGGCGGCGTCGCCGCCATCGAGGAGGTGCGCTTTTCCGTCGCGCACAACCGCGGGTGCTTCGGCGGATGCAACTTCTGCTCGCTGGCGTTCCATCAGGGTCGCATGATCACCTCGCGCTCGATCGAATCCTGCGTGCGCGAGGTCGAGGGCTTCACCCACGACCCGAAGTTCAAGGGCTACGTCCACGACGTCGGCGGTCCGAGCGCCAACTTCCGCCATCCGTCGTGCAAGGATCAGTTGAAGCGCGGCATGTGCCGCAATAAAAACTGCCTCGCTCCCTACCCCTGCAAAAATCTCGATCCCGACCACTCGGAATATGTCGAGCTGCTGCGTCGTCTTCGCGCGATCCCCGGCGTGAAGAAGGTCTTCGTCCGCTCGGGCATCCGGTATGACTATCTCCTTGAGGACAAGGGAAGTCCCTTTTTATCGGAGCTTGTCAAGTATCACATCTCCGGCCAGCTCAAGGTCGCGCCCGAGCACTGCGTGGCGGGCGTGCTCGACTACATGGGAAAGCCGCACTTCGACGTGTTTGAAAAATTCTGGGACAAATACCGCTCCGTGAACGAGAAAAACGGGCGCGAGCAGTATCTCGTGCCCTACCTCATGTCGTCCCACCCCGGCTGCACACTCGAGGACGCCGTGCAGCTCGCGGAATTCCTGCACTCCACGGGTCACAAGCCCGAGCAGGTGCAGGACTTCTACCCCACGCCCGGTACGCTCTCGACCTGCATGTACTACACCGGCATCGACCCGCGCGACATGACGCCTGTCTTTGCCGAGACGACGCCGCACGGCAAGGAATTGCAGCGCGCGCTGCTCCAGTGGTTCCGCCCCGACAAGAAAAAGCTCGTCATCGAGGCGCTCAAAAAGGCCGGACGCGAGGATCTCATCGGCTACGGGCCGAAGTGCCTTGTCCGCCCGTACGGCGATGACCGCGCGATGCCGCACGGCAAATCCGGCGGCGGCAAAAAGCCCTCCGCCGCTCAGACCGGCGGCCGCAGAAACGACGCGCCCCGCGGCGGGCAGAGCCCGAAGAACGGCGGCGCTGACAAGCCGAAAAGCTTTAAGCGCAAATCCGGCTGGGCCAAGCCAAAGCCCACGGCAAAGAGCAAAAAGAGATAAAAAATGCTTGCAAAGCGATCGCTTTGCAAGCATTTTTCTTTTACCGCTCTTATATTCACTTGCCAGGCGACAGAAAAAAGCCCATGGGTTTGCAAAATCCACGGGCTTTTTGACGAAATGAATCAATATCCGCTCACTGATAATCGCTCAGCAGGAACATCGACTTGATCGCGACGACCTCGTCGTATTCCTCCTGCGAGACCTGCACGTCGGCGTTGAGCGCCTTGAGGTCGGTCTTGAGCACCTCGAGCGCCTCATCCGCGCTCTGGGCGCGGCCCTCGCGCAGGATGCGGATCATGCGCGTGAGCACGACAGGGTGCGCATAGCGCGCCGGCAGCGGAAAATCGTCCGGCAGGACGTGGGCAAGGTTGGCCTGTGCCTCTTCCCAGGCACGGGCGACGGCCTTTTTGTTGTTCTTCGCCGTGGGCAGCACGTGCGCGCCGGAAAAAAAGAAGATCGCCGCAAAGCCGAAGAGGGCGAAATACATGCCGAAATCTCCGCCGTTACGCCACGAGATGATGCCGTACACCAGCGCCGCCGCGCCCGCCAGCACGATGGCCAGCGCGACCCAGCGGTAGGCGGGGTTCGTATGCTGGTTCACACGCTTGGCTCTGGCTGCCTTGGAGAGCCGGTCTGTCAGCTCGGGGTAGCCGGAGAGGAACTTCTGCGCCTTTTCCAGCTCTTCTTTCGCGCTCTGCGCGTCGCTCGTCAGCTCGGAAAGATAGCGCGCAGCCTCTTCCTTTGCCTTCTGCTCCAAGCGCTGCTCGCCGCCGACGCTCAGCGTCGGGATCTCGGGATGCACTTCCCCGATATAGGCGAGCATCGCGTCCACGTCTTCCTCGCGCTTGAAGGTACACTGCTTTTCCTTCCCGCCGTCATACTGCACCACGAGATAGGGGATCGCGCCGAACACGCCCTTGCCCGAAAAGCCGCCCTGGCTCATCGCCACGCGCTTGAAGACGCGGCGCACCGACGAAAAGGCGACGTAATAGCGCCGGTCAATAAAATAGCTATTCAAAAACAGCGCCTCTTTCCCCACGCCGCAGGGGCCGAAACGCTTGCAGGACTTCTTGTCCGCGGCGACAGCTTCGGCGTTGAGACTCGTTTCGCCAAGGCGCACAGGTGCAAAAATCATAAAGCTCCTCCAAAATTTGAAAAAAGCGGTGGGAGAGCATTCTCCCACCGCTCTACGAATAGTTTACTTGTGCAGCGTCTCGTAGTGAGGCTGGGTGTGGCGCTTCTTGATGGTGTACAGGAAGATGCCAAGGAACACGATAGCGGCGATGATACCGACGGGGTAAGCGAGCGCAGTGTTGTAAATGGTAGCGCCGTCAGCAGTCTTGGTGTTGAGGAACTGGCCAAGGCACTCGTTGCCCAGCAGGAAGTACGTCACGGACACAGCGCTCATGAAGGTAGCGGGAACAGCGGTGATCCAGTAGTTCTTCTTATCATAGAAGAGGTACATGGAAGCGGCCCACAGAACGATCATGGCGAGGGTCTGGTTCGTCCAGCTGAAGTAACGCCAGATGATGGTGTAGTCGATCTTGCCGAGGGCGTTGCCGATGCCGAGGATCGCGCCGACGCCGAGAACGGGCACGCAGAGGACCAGACGGTTCTTCCAGCTCTTCTGCTCCATGTGGAACCAGTCGGCCAGAACAAGACGGGCGGAACGGAACGCCGTATCACCAGAGGTGATGGGGCAGGCGATAACGCCGAGCATGGCGAGCGCAATGCCCACGCCGCCCATGGTCTTGGAGCAGACGTCGTAAACAGCGGTAGAGCCGCCGCCGCCGAGAGCGAGGAGCTCTTCGCCGGTGTAGAGAGCGCAGCCGGCAGCAGCCCAGATCAGAGCGATGATACCCTCAGAGACCATTGCGCCGTAGAAGACGAAGTGGCCCTGCTTCTCGCTCTTCATGCAGCGAGCCATCAGGGGGCTCTGCGTGGCATGGAAGCCGGAGATCGCGCCGCAGGCGACGGTGATGAACATGAAGCTCCAGATCGGAGTGCCCTGCGGGTGGAGGTTGGCGAAGTTGTTCCAGATCTCGGGGATCTCATAGCCCTTGGTGAAGATACCCAGAGCCACGCCGAGCGCCATAATGATCAGGCAGATACCGAACAGGGGGTAGATCTTACCGATGATCTTGTCGATGGACAGGAACGTTGCGATGAAGTAGTAGATCAGGATCAGGACCAGCCAGAACAGCTTGCTGGCCACAATGCCGGTGCTGCCGCCGTTGGTGAACAGCAGCTGGATCAGACCGGCAGGGCCGACCGCAAAGACCGTACCGACCATGACGAGCAGCACCACGCTGAACACGCGCATGACGTTCTTCATCGCGCCGCCGAGGTAGATACCGGAGATCTCGGAGATGGAAGCGCCTTCGTTACGCTCGCTCATCATACCGGAGAAATAGTCGTGGACCGCACCGGCAAAAATCGTACCGAAGGTGATCCACAGGAAAACCACAGGACCCCACAGAGCGCCGCTCAGAGCGCCGAAGATGGGGCCGAGGCCCGCAATGTTCAGAAGCTGGATCATAAACAGCTTCCACTGCGGCAGAACCATGTAGTCCACGCCATCGTTGATCTTGACAGCCGGCGTTTCACGGTCGTCAGGGCCGAAGGTCTTTTCGACGATGCCACCGTAAACGAAGTAGCCGCCGATCAGCAATGCGAGGCAGATCAGAAAGCTAAACATTTTTCTCCTCCTATTTTTTCACAAATGTTTGCCTTGCAGGGGAATTTCCCCTGCGTTTCGCCTGATTATAATAATTTTTTGGAGAAAAAAGTCAATCGTCAAAATGAACAAATTTTGAATGAATATTATTTCATTCGAGCTGGATATTTGTTTTTCCCTTATGCGCGGATGACCTGCTCGATGGCCGCTAAAAGCTCGTCGTAGCCCTCAAAAGCGGGCAGATGCGGGTAGTCGTGCTTGATCTTTTCCGTCGTGCGGAACAGGAAGCCCGCCTTGGACGCTTCGATCATTTCGAGGTCGTTGTAGCTGTCGCCGCTGGCGATGGTCTCAAAGCCGATGGACTGAAGGCCGCGCACGGTCGTAAGCTTGGAATGCTCGCATCTCATCTTGATGCCGCTGATGAATCCGTCGGCGTCCACCTCGAGAGAGTTGCAGAAAATGGTCGGCCAGCCGAGTTTTTTCATCAGCGGTTGTGCAAATTCCTCAAAGGTGTCGCTCAAAATGATGGCCTGCGTCTCAGATCTCAGCTTGTCGAGGAATTCTTTCGCCCCCGGCAGCGGGTCGATGCGCGCGATCGTCTCCTGAATTTCCTTGAGTCCCAGGCCGTGCTCGCGGAGCACGCCCAGGCGCCATTTCATCAGCTTGTCGTAGTCCGGCTCGTCGCGCGTGGTGCGCGTCAGCTCGGGAATGCCGCTCTCGCGGGCAAATTCGATCCAAATTTCGGGGACGAGCACGCCCTCCATATCAAGGCAGGTAATATACATGTTTATTCTCCTTTATCACTTTTCCGCCGCGGCCTTGCCGAGCACGTAGTCGAGCATCTCACCGCGGTCGATCACGTCGCGGTGACGCACCGCGCGGGAGCGTAGGTCGGCAAGATTCTTCGGCACGGGCACGCCCGTGACCTTGTGGAGCTGCTCCATCACGTCGAACTCGTCGCCCTCGGCCTTTTCGCCGATGCCCTCGAGCACGGCGGCGGGGAATTTATAAGGAGAGGCAGTGGAGAGCACGACGACGGCGTTGTGCTCGGGGTTTGCCTGCTTGTACTGCTGCGCCACGTCCCAGGCGACCGCCGTGTGCGTGTCGCAGAGGTAATGGTCGTCCTTCCAGACCTTGCCGATGGCGGTTTTCGCACCCTCGTCGTCGCAGAAGCCTGCCCAGAAGAGCTCGTGCAGCTTTTCGAGCATGTCCGCGGGCACCTCGTACTCACCGTTTTCGCTGAGCTGCTTCATTAAATCCGCGATGAGCTTGTCGTCGCCGGAGAGGAGATAGAGCAGGCGCTCCAAGTTACTGGAGACGAGAATGTCCATCGAGGGGGACACTGTCTTGTAGAAGGGGCGGCGGCGGTCATAGCGGCCCGTGCGCAGGAAGTCGGTCAGCACATTGTTGGCGTTGGACGCGCACACGAGCTTGCCGACGGGAAGGCCCATCTCCTTGGCAAAATAGCCCGCGAGGATATCGCCGAAGTTGCCGGTCGGCACGACGTAGTCGACCTTGTCGCCCGGCTGGATGCGGCCCGCCTGCACGAGGTCGGCGTACGCTCTATAATAATAGACGACCTGCGGGGCGAGGCGGCCGATGTTGATGGAGTTGGCCGAGGACAGGCGAACGCCCTTACCCTCGAGCAGCTGATCCTTGCTGACGGCGGAGAAGATTTTCTTCACGCCGGTCTGCGCATCGTCGAAGTTGCCGCGTACCGCGCACACGCAGACGTTTTCGCCCGCCTGCGTCGCCATCTGCGCCTGCTGCACGGCGCTCACGCCGCCGTGGGGGTAGAAGACGATGATCTTCGTGCCCGGCACATCGCAGAAGCCCTCCATCGCCGCCTTGCCGGTGTCGCCGGACGTGGCGGTCAGGATCATGATCTCGTCGTCCACACCGAGCTTTTCTTTCGACGCGGTCATCAGGCGCGGCAGCATCGAGAGCGCCACATCCTTAAAAGCGCTCGTCGGCCCGCGGAAAAGCTCGAGGATGAAGTCCTCACCGACGGGGACGGTCGGGGTCAGGTGGTCGGTCTCAAACTTGCCGGTATAGCCGTCGTGGACGAGTTTTGCCATCTCCGCTTCTGAAAAGTCGGGCAGGAGCTTGGATAAGATCTTCGTCGACATGGACATCGTGTCCATATTTAATACAGTAGTATAGTCGAACTTGACCTCGTCAAACGACGGCATCGTGTAGAGGCCGCCGTCGGGGGCAAGGCCGTTTAAGATGGCCTGCGCGCTGCTGGCCTTTAAATTTTTGTCACGGGTGCTCTGATACTGCATGGATGTTTCCTCCTGTATCTCACGGGAAAAGTTTTTTTGTTTTCCCTATTGTATTTTCACAAACGCTATGTTATATTGTTTCCATCAAAAAGTCAAGTGTTTTTCTTATGCGGACAGTTTCGGCGTAAGTCACAAATTCGTCCGCACTTGACGGAGTATCCAAAAAAGAAAGAAGGTCATTCCCCGTGAATATTTCGCTGCTGGGCTTCGGCACCGTCGGTTCCCATTTTTATAAGCTGTGCGAGGGGCGAACCGATCTGCATGTTGCAGCTGTTCTCTCCCGCCGTCCCCGCCCGGAGCTCACATGCACCGTGACCGCCGATTACGACGAGATCGTGCGTGATCCCTCGATTGATATTGTGGTGGAAGTCATGGGCGGCATCGAGCCGGCGTACAGCTACCTCTGCGCGGCCATGCGTGCGGGCAAGCACGTCGTCACCGCGAACAAGCAGCTCATGTGCGCCCACTTTGAAGAGCTCACCTCCCTTGCAAAAGAAAAAGGCGTGGCGCTGCGCTGCACTGCCGCCGCGGGCGGCGGCATCCCCTGGCTCACCTCCCTCTCCCGCGCGTCTGAGCTTGATGAGATCAAGGCTGTCGAGGGCATTCTGAACGGCACAACGAATTACATGCTTTCCGCCATGACGAATTCCGGCGCGGATTACGCGCCCGCGCTGCAAAAGGCGCAGGAGCTCGGCTACGCCGAGGCCGACCCCACCGCGGATGTTGAGGGTCTGGACGCGCGCCGCAAGATCGTCCTCTCCGCCGACCTTGCCTTCGGCGTGAACATCAGGGAAGAGGACATCCCCTGTGTCGGTATCTCGTCCATCACCGCGGGCGACATCGCCAAGGCGAAGGACGAGGGCCTGACCTACAAGCTCATTGCCCGAGCGGAGAAAAACGGCCATGCCGTGGCCGCGTTCGTCTGCCCGACGCTTTTCCCCTCCTCCGCGCCCGAGGCGCACACCGACGGCACCGGCAACCTCGTCACGCTGTTCGCATCGCGTTTTGGCAAGCAGAGCTTTTCCGGCGCGGGCGCAGGCGGCTACCCGACCGGCTCGAACGTGCTGCGCGACTGTCTCGACGTCGCCGACGGCTGCCGCAGCTTCTATGCTGACTCCTTCACCCCCTGCTCGGTGAACCTCTCCGGCACGCAGTGCAAGTGGCTGTTCCGCTGCATGGGCGAATACTTTACCCGCGAGTGCAGCGCCCGCGAGGCGTTCGACGCCTATGAATCTTACCGAAAGGACGACCCGCACGCGCTGCTTGCGCGCTACGCGGCCGAAGAGGAATAAACTCCATGCTCAAAGTTTTGAAATTCGGCGGTTCGTCGCTTGCCGACGCCCGCCAGTTCGCCAAGGTCAAGTCCATCGTGGAAGCCGACCCCGCCCGCCGCGTGGTCATCGTCTCCGCGCCGGGCAAGCGCTTCTCCGGCGACCATAAGATCACCGATCTTCTCTATCTCTGCGCCGCGCACATCAAATACGGCGTTTCGTGCGAGGACATCTTCGCCATGATCCGCGACCGCTACAACGAGATCATCGCCGAGTGCAGCCTGCACATCAGCCTCGACAAGGAATTTGACGCGCTGTGGGACAAGATGAAAAATGGCATCAGCCAGGATGAGCTCGCCTCGCGCGGCGAATACTTCTCCGCACGGCTGATGGCCGAATACCTCGGCTATGAGTTCGTCGACGCGGCCCGCTGGATCAAGTTCAAGTTCGACGGCACCGTCGATCAGGACGCATCCTACGCGGCGCTGCGCTCCCTCGCCGAGGACCGCAAGGTCGTCATCCCCGGTTTCTATGGCGTGATGCCCGACGGGCACATCCGCACGTTCTCCCGCGGCGGCAGCGACATCACCGGCGCGCTCGCGGCAGCGGCGCTCGGCGCGGACGTGTATGAGAACTGGACGGACGTCTCCGGCATCCTGATGGCCGACCCGCGCATCGTCGACGATCCCGAGCCCATCCGCCGCGTGACCTACAGCGAGCTGCGCGAGCTGAGCTACATCGGCGCGCAGGTCCTGCACGAGGGCACGATCTTCCCCGTGCGCGAGAAAAACATCCCGCTCAACATCCGCAATACCAACGCGCCCGACCATCCCGGTACGATGATCTTGGAGTCCATCGGCGACGAGATGGAAGAGGGCGGCTTCATCACCGGCATCGCCGGCAAGAAGGGCTTTTCCATCATCACCATCGCCAAGACCGGCATGTCGAGCGAACCGGGCTCTCTCCTGAAAATTCTCAACGTGCTCGCCAAGCACGAGGTCAACGTCGAGTACCTCCCGTCCGGCATCGACAACGTCTCGCTCGTCGTCTCGTCCGACAAGGTGTCCCGCTCGCTCTACGAAATGCTGGGCGAGCTGCAAAAAGAGGTGCAGCCGAATAAGATAACCGTAACGGAGCATATCGCCATCGTCGCCGCCGTCGGCCGCAAGATGGCGTACCGTCCCGGCGTTTCCGGTAAGATTTTCGCCAAGCTCGGCGAAAACGGCGTGAACATCCGCATGATCACGCAGGGCCCCGAAGAGCTCAACATCATCGTGGGCGTGGAAGAAAAAGATTTCGAACAGGCCATCCGTGTCCTGTACAATAGTTTTGTGAAGGAGAATGTAGTATGAAACAGGTCAATGTCGGCATTCTCGGCGCCACCGGCGCCGTCGGTCAGGAAATGATCAAAATTCTCGAAGAGCGCAACTTCCCCGTTGCGTCCCTTCGTCCCATCGCAAGCGCCAGAAGCGCGGGCAGCAAAATCATGTTCCGCGGTCAGGAGTGCACCATCGTCGAGGCGTCTGACGACGCGTTTGAGGGCCTTGATATCGTCCTCGGCGCGGCCGAGAACGACATCGCCGAGCGTTTTGCCCCCTCGATCGTCAAGGCGGGCGCGGTGTTCGTCGACAATTCGAGCGCATTCCGCCTCGACCCCAACGTTCCCCTCGTCATCCCCGAGATCAACCCCGAGGACGTGAAGTGGCACAAGGGCATCATCTCGAACCCCAACTGCACCACCATCGTGACCCTCGTGGCCATTAACGCCCTCGCCAAGGAAAGCCCCATCGAGACGATCATCGCCTCTTCCTACCAGGCCGTCAGCGGCGCGGGCAAGGGCGGCATCGACGAACTCAACAATGAGGTCAAGGCCCTTTCCGAGGGCAAGCACCTTGAGCCCAAGGTCTTCCAGTATCAGATCGCGTACAACATCATCCCCCAAATCGGCGGCGAGGCCTTTGAGGGCTACACCAGCGAGGAGATGAAGATGCAGAACGAGGGCCGCAAGATCCTCCACCTGCCCGAGATGAAGGTCAGCTGCACCTGTGCGCGCGTGCCCGTCATCCGCAGCCACAGCGTATCCGTCGTGCTGCGCACGAAGGAGAAGATCAGCGTCGAGCGTGCCAAGGAGCTCATCGCAAACGCCCCGGGCTGCAAGCTCGTCGACGACCTCAAGAACAAGGTCTACCCCATGCCGCTCGACACGTCCGATCAGGACATCGTCTATGTCGGCCGCATTCGTGAGGACCTGACCGACGAGCGCGGTCTGAACCTCTGGTGCTGCGGCGACCAGGTCCGCAAGGGCGCTGCCACCAACACCATCCAGATCGCGGAGCTGCTGCTCAAGTAAGGCTTTTTTAGCCACAGATCGTTCCCCGTTTTCTGCCGCATAGCGGCGGAAAACGGGGAATTTTTTCGTTTCTGCACAGAAACGCCGATTTTGGCCCGCATTTTGCTATAAGCCGCTCATAAAGTGGTACAGGCACGTCATAAGCTGAACGTTAAGAGAGCTATTCTCTGATCCTTTGGCTGTTTCGTCAATGATCGGTGCACATTTCTTGTATGTTTTCCCCATTTTTACCACAAACGGCAAGTTTCATTTGACTTTGCCCGCTGTGGGGACTATGCTGTAAGCAAGGATTGGAAACGTTACCGGTAAGGTTTCCGGAATCATCGCAGGGGGCGCGTCGGCATGACCATCAAGGATATTGCAAAGCTCGCAGACGTGAGCGTCAGCACCGTCTCCCGCGTGCTCAACGACCGTCCGGACGTGAGTGAGGATTCCCGCAGACGGGTCCGCGCCGTCATCGAGGCACACCGGTATGTGCCGAACAACAGCGCGCGCGACCTCGTCAAAATTCGTTCTGACGCGGTCGGCCTTGTGGTGCGCGGTGTGCAGAACCCTTTCTACACCGACATCATCCACGCCATCGAACAGAAGCTCGACGCCTCGGGCTACACGATGGTCATGCGCCAGATCCCATCGGGCGACGACGAGATTCAGTGCGGTGCGGTGATGGAAAAGGAAAAGCGCCTGCGCGGCATTATCTTCCTCGGCGGGCGCAGCGATTATTCGCCCGAAGAGGTTTCGCTTCTCGGCGTGCCCTATGTCTGCTGCTCCTACACCAACTCCTACGGCACGCTTCCGCCGGAATCGTACTCCTCCGTCTCCATCGCCGACGAGCAGGAGGCCTACCGCGCGGTCAGCGAGCTTTACAAAAACGGTCACCGCCGCATCGCCGTGCTGACCGCCGCCCCCGACGACAGTTCGATCTCCCAGCTCCGTTACCTTGGCTATCAGCGCGCGCTGCGCGACTTCGGCTTAACAGAGCATCCGGAAAACCTGATCTGCGCCGAAGATTTCACCATTGCCAACGCCTATGCCGCCATGCAAAAGCGTCTGCGCTCCCCCGCCGATTTTACGGCTGTCTTCGCCATTGCGGACGACATGGCCATTGGCGCGATGCGCGCCCTGCGCGAAAGCGGCCGCTCCATCCCCGAGGACTGCTCCGTCATCGCCATCGACGGCATCAGCGTCTCGGAATACATTCATCCCATGCTCACCACCCTCTGCCAGCCCATGACCGCCATGGGAGAGGCGAGCGTCGAGATCCTGCTCGACATCATTGAGGGACGCGGCGTTCATCGCCATGTCACTCTGCCGACCGCGCTGCGCGAGGGTGCGTCCGTGCGGCAGCTCAAGCACTGATTTTCCCGCGGGAACCGCGTGAAAATAAATTTGAAAAGGAGTATTGATGAAATGAAAAAGTATCTTGCAATGATCCTTGCTCTTGTCATGGCGCTTTCTCTCGTCGCCTGCGGCGATAAGAAGGATGACTCCACTGACAACAGCGACGGCGATACTGCCTCCGGCCGCGTCTACTGGCTGAACTTCAAGCCCGAAGCCGACGAGACCCTGCAGAAGGTCGCCGCCATGTACACCGAGAAGACCGGCGTGCCCGTCACCGTCGTGACCGCCGCTTCCGGCACCTACAACGAGACCCTGACCGCCGAGATGGACAAGTCCGCTCCCCCGACGCTGTTCGTCGTGGGCAATCAGGCCGCTGTCGACACCTGGGGCGACTACTGCTATGACCTGAGCGGCACCGCCGTTGCCAACGAGCTCAACACCGACGCCTACAACCTCTATGACGCCGACGGCAAGCTCTGCTCCATCGGCTACTGCTATGAGTGCTACGGCATCATCGTCAACGAAGATCTGCTCGAAAAGGCCGGCTACACGCTTGGCGACATCACGAACTTTGAGACTCTCAAGGCTGTCGCTGAGGACATCCACGCTCGTGCTTCCGAGCTCGGCTTCGACGCCTTCACCTCCTCTTCCATGAGCGACGATTCCAGCTGGCGCTTCACCGGCCACCTCGCGAACCTCGAGTATTACTACGAGTCCGTGGACGATCCCGACGCCTGGAAGGAATGCCCGTCTTCCATCAAGGGCACCTACATGCAGAACTACAAGAACCTGTGGGATCTGTACATCAACAACAGCGCCGTGAATCCTGCTGATCTCGCTGCCGGCGGCTTTGACGCGGCGGACGAGTTCGGCAAGGAGCAGGCCGTGTTCTATCAGAACGGCTCCTGGGAGTGGGCCAAGCTCACCGGTACCGGCGACGGTCAGTATGGTCTTGACAACCTGTCCATGATCCCGTTCTACTGCGGTGTTGCGGGCGAAGAGAACGCGGGTCTCAACTGCGGCACCGAGAACTGCTGGGCTGTCAACGCCAAGGCTTCCGAGGAAGACATTCAGGCCACGCTCGAATTCATGAACTGGATGGTCACCGATCCTGAGGTCTCCCGTATGCTGGTCGATGAATTCGCCGCCATGCCCTATAAGCAGGCTGCCGAATCCACCAACGGCTTCCTCGCCGACGCCAACGACTACACCACCAACGGCAACTACATCATGCCCTGGGTCACCAACTTCCAGCCGAACGTTGATGCTTACCGCGCTGCGCTCGTCTCCGCGATGAACCAGTACGACGCCGACCAGAGCGATGCCAACTGGGAGCTCGTCAAGACCGCGTTTGTCGACGGCTGGGCCACGCAGTACGCTGCCGCCAACGGCTAAGCCGCTTTTAAAAAAGCAAGCGCATCTGAAAAGCACAAATGAGAGGGGCGGGCGATTTCGCCCGTCCCTCCCTGCATATCACGGCGAGCGCCGCATGAAGCGCCCGCCGTGCAGAAACAAAAGCAATATTCTATCTTTGGCTGGGAGTTGATCGAATTGAAACATAAGCACAGCAACGCTGCGGTCAACAGCTCGATGATCCGCCGCCCGATCCGCCGCTGGTTCCCGCTCTTTATGGGGCCGATGGTCTGCGCGTTCATCATCGGCTTTGTCTATCCGTTCTGCAAGGGCATCTATCTCTCCTTCTGCAAATTCAAGGTCACGAGCGACGCGCATTTTGTCGGCCTTGAAAACTACCGCCGCGCGTTCCAGGATGCGAGCTTTGTGCATTCGTTCTGGTTCACGGCGCTGTTCGCCGTCATATCGCTCGTGCTCATCAACGTGCTGGCCTTTGCGGTGGCCTACGCGCTCACGCAGGGCATCAAGGGCAGCAACCTGTACCGCACGGTGTTCTTCATGCCGAACCTCATCGGCGGCATCGTGCTCGGCTACATCTGGTCGATGATCTTCGACGGCATCCTCTCGCGCTACGGCACGTCGATCCTGCTCAACACGAAGCTCGGCTTCTGGGGTCTCATCATCCTGATGTGCTGGCAGCAGATCGGCTACATGATGATCATTTACATCGCGGGCCTGCAAGCCGTGCCCGAGGACATGCTCGAGGCTGCGAAGATCGACGGCGCGAGCCGCTGGCAGACGCTTTGGAAAGTCACGATCCCGAATGTGATGCCCTCCATCACCATCTGCACGTTCCTCTCTCTTACGAATGGCTTCAAGCTCTTCGACCAGAACCTCGCCCTCACGGGCGGCCAGCCCTATACCATCCTGTCCGACGGCAGCTCGATCAAAGAGACCGAAATGCTCGCGCTGAACATCCTCAACACGTTCTACGGGCAGAATGCCAACTCGCGCGGCACCGCGCAGGCCAAGGCCGTGCTGTTCTTCATCCTCGTCGCGACCATCGGTCTTCTCCAGCTCAGTGCCAACCGCAAAAAGGAGGTGCAGCAGTAATGAACAAGCACTCTCTTTCCGCAGAAGCCCGCCGCAAGACGATCCTCTCCATCGTGCTCGGTGTCATCTGCGTCATCTATGTGCTGCCGGTCCTCACGGTGGTCATCAACTCCTTCAAGCTCAACACCTATGTCAAGACCGACACGTTCGCCCTCCCGAACGCGGAGAGCTTTGCCGGCTGGGCGAACTTCATCAAGGGCCTGACGTTCGGCAACTACCCGTTCTTAAAATCCGCCGGCTACAGCTTATTTATCACCATCGTCTCGACCGCGCTGATTTTGCTCTGCACGTCGATGGCCGCGTGGTACATCGCGCGTGTGGACAGCAAATTCTGCCGCATGGTCTATTATCTCTGCGTCTTTTCGATGGTCGTGCCGTTCCAGATGGTGATGTTCACACTGTCGAAGACGGCCGATACCCTCAAGCTCAATACCCCCTGGACCATCCCCATCATCTACCTCGGCTTTGGCGCGGGGCTTGCGATTTTCATGTTCGTCGGCTTTGTCAAATCCATCCCGCTTGAAATTGAGGAGGCGGCCGCCATCGACGGCTGCGGCCCGCTGCGCACGTACTTCTCCGTCGTGCTGCCGATGCTGCGGCCCACGATGATCTCTGTCGGCATTCTCGAGATCATGTGGGTGTGGAACGACTATCTGCTGCCCTATCTCGTGCTCGACCGCACGAAGTACTTGACCATCCCCATCCACATCCAGTACCTCAAGGGCAGCTACGGCACCGTCGACCTCGGCGCGACGATGGCGCTGATCCTGCTGAGCATCATCCCTGTCATCGTGTTCTACCTGCTGTGCCAGAAGTACATCATCAAGGGCGTGGCCGCAGGCGCGGTAAAGGGTTAACGCCTTTCATCCTTCATTTTCCAGAAAGAAGTGGTTCCATTGATCGAACGTTCCTCCGGCATTCTGATGCCGATCTCGTCCCTTCCCTCGCCCCACGGCATCGGCACGATGGGCAAGGCCGCCTATGACTTTGCCGACTTTCTCGCCGCCGCGGGGCAGAAATACTGGCAGCTCTTGCCGCTCGGCCCGACGAGCTACGGCGACTCACCATATCAGAGCTTTTCGTCCTTTGCGGGTAACCCGTATTTCATCGACTTGGACTTGCTCGTCAAAGATAAGCTCCTGACGCGCGCGGAGGTCAACGCCTGCGGCTGGGGCGACGATCCCCGCTATGTCGACTACGGCAAAATCTACGCGAGCCGCTTCACGCTGCTCGAAAAGGCCAAGACGCGCGGCTTTACGCGCGACCGCGAGGCCGTCGCGGCATTTGAGCGGGAAAATGAGCGCTGGCTGCCGAACTACGCCCTCTTCATGGCGCTCAAGCGCCACTTCGGCATGAAGTCCTGGACGGAATGGGACGACGAGGACATCCGCTGCCGCACAAGCAGCGAGGTCATCGAGCGCTACCGCGCCGAGCTGCGCGAGGATGTGGAGCTTTTCACTTACATTCAGTTTCTCTTCTTCCGCCAGTGGGAGGCACTCAAGGCGTACATCCACTCGCTCGGCATCCGCATCATCGGCGACCTGCCCATCTATGTGGCGATGGACTCCGCCGACGTGTGGGCAGAACCCGAAATGTTCCAGCTCGACGAGCACAACGTGCCCACCGAGGTCTCCGGCGTCCCGCCTGACTGCTTCAGCGAGGACGGGCAGCTCTGGGGCAACCCGCTCTACAACTACGAGGCCATGGCGAAGGACGGCTTCGGCTGGTGGATCCGCCGCATCGGCGGCGCGCAGAAGCTCTACGACGTCATCCGCATCGACCATTTCCGCGGCTTCGAGAGCTACTGGGCCATTCCCTACGGCGAGACGACCGCCAAAAACGGCCGCTGGGTCAAGGGCCCCGGCATGTCGCTCGTCGGCGTGCTGACCGGCTGGTTCCGCGACCTCGATTTCATCGCCGAGGACCTCGGCTATCCCTCGCCCGAGGTCGTGCAGCTGCTCTCCGATTCCGGTCTTCCCGGCATGAAGGTCCTCGAGTTTGCGTTCGACTCGCGCGACCCGAGCGACTACCTGCCGCATAGCTGCAACTTCAACAGCATTTGCTACACCGGCACGCACGACAACGCGCCCCTCGCCCTCTGGCGCACGGAGGCGGATAAGGCGGACATCGCGTTCGCGAAGAAGTACCTCGGTCTCAATGACGAGGAGGGCTTCAACGCCGGCATCATCCGCGGCGGCATGAGCTGCCAGAGCAGGTTGTTTGTCGCACAGATGCAGGACTATCTGGGCCTTGGCAAGGGCTGCCGCATGAACACCCCCGGCACGAGCAGCGGCAACTGGCAGTGGCGCATGCTGAGCGGCGAGGCGGGCAAAAAGCTCGCAAAGTCCATCCACGGGACGACCCGCATCTACGGGCGCCTGTAAGGAAAATATGGCACGGCGGTTTTGGGCATACGCCCAAAACCGCCGTGTTTCGTTATATTTCGGCAGAATATTACGAATTGTATTTATATTTTGACGGAAAAAGAGAGCTGGGTATTGCCCTGCTCTCACTTTTTCAATTCACAGGAGTAACAGTTTGCTGTAGTCCAGTGCAACGCGGACGGCTGCCCCCGCTTGCAGATCACTTTCATGTCCAACGGTGATACGCAGCATCGGCGCGCCTTCGGCGCTGCCCTCCGGACGCAGCAGGAGAATGTTCTCCTCCACGCCGAGGATCATGCGGCAGACGGTGCAGCTCATGGCGCCGTTCTCGCTCATGGTGACGGCATTGTCTGGAATGCCAATCGTCGTAAAGGTATTTTCCATGCCAGCAAGCGGCAGCGCCACGTTCCACTCGGGCAGGTAGACTTTGCCGTCTCTCGCCTCGGCGGCGAAGAAGTTCTTGCAGCCCGCGAGGCGCGCCGCGCTGACGCTGCCCGGATGGCGGATCATCTCGTCCATCGGCGTAACCTCGCCGGTCCGGCCGTCTTCCATCACGCAGACGCTGCGGCAGTTGCGGTAACACTCATCGCGGTCGTGGCTGACCCAGAGGATGGGGCCGTTGAACGTCGCGAGCAGGTCGGCAAGCTCGATCTCAAGATTCCACTTTAAGTAGCTGTCCAGCGCGGAGAACGGCTCGTCGAGCAAAATCGCCTCCGGCTCGGAACACAAAATGCGCGCGAGCGCCACTCGCTGCTGCTGACCGCCGGAGAGCTGCGCGGGGTGCTTTTTCTCAAGGCCCTCAAGGCGGAACATGCGAATTTTTTCCGCCAGCACGCGGCGCTTTTCCGCCTTATCTCCGCTGCGGATGCCGCAGAGGATATTCTGCTCCACGCTCATGTTCGGGAACAGCGCGTACTGCTGGAAAAGATACCCGACCCTGCGCTGCTGAGGCGGCAGATTGATCTTCTTTTCGCTGTCAAACAGCACGCGGCCGCCGAGCACGATGCGCCCGCGGTCGGGCGTCACGATGCCTGCGATGCACTTTAATGTCATGCTCTTGCCGCAGCCCGAGGCGCCGAGCAGCGCTATCGTCTCGTCCGGCGCTTCAAACTGTGAGCGCAGATGAAACGCGCCAAGCTTTTTTTCAATATCGACAGACAAACTCATCTTCTCGCCCTCCTCGCCTTGCTCGCATCCGTGAGGAAGTCACGCCGCTCGAGCATGTTGACCGCCAGCAGCACGACGGCGGAGATCGCAATATTGGCCAAGACCCACTTCGTCGCCAGCACATCGTTGTTCGTCTGCCAGAGCTGATAGACCGTGGTGGAGATCGTCGCGGTCTTGCCGGGTGTGTAGCCCGCGATCATGCTCGTCGCGCCGTATTCGCCAAGTGCTCTGGCAAAGGCCAGCACTGTGCCGGCCAGCACGCCCTGACGGCAGTACGGCATGCGGATACGCCAGAAAATGTAGGTATTCGACAGGCCCAGCGTCTGTCCAGAATAGGCCAGCGTCTCGTCAAAAGACTCGAACGCGCCGCGCACCGTGCGGTACATCAGCGGGAAGATGACGACCACCGTGGCAAAGATGGCCGACCACCAGGTCATGACCATCTTGACGCCGAACGTTTCGAGCACCCACGCGCCGATGACGCGCTTGGGGCCGAACACGCGCAGCAGCAGATAGCCCACGACCGTCGGAGGCAGCACGAGCGGCAGCGTCAGAAGCACATCGAGCACACCTTTGACCAGGCGCGGAAGCTTTGCGATATAATAGGCGGCAAAAATGCCGGCAAAGAAAATAACGACCGTAGAGATCGCCGCAATGCGCAGCGAGTTCCAGAGGGGATACCAATCCATCGTGACCTCCCTTGTAGAGCGGAAAGTTTGCGCCGCGCACGGCGCAAATAATCTTGAAATTTTTTGCCGCGACATGTGCGTGGCAAAAAATACCTCTCACGCAGCGAGCGTCGAAGGCCGCTCACCGAAGTGAGCGGCCAAGGCGCAGAGCGCAGTGCAGCTCTTTAAAATGAAAGCCTTTTAGGCTTTTATTTTAGTTAGCAGGGCAGAAGCCGACGCTCTCGAACACGGACATGGCGTCAGCGGTCTGGAGGTAGTCGAGGAAGGCCTGGGCGGCTTCTTCCTTCTCGCCCTTCAGGACGGCGGCGGGATAGATGACCTGGCCGCACATCTCGGCGGTGGCGCTGTCGGCGACTGTGAGGCCGGCGGAGCAAGCGTCGGTAGCGTAGATGATGCCGCAGTCAGCGCTGGCCTCGCTCACCTGAGTGGTAACTTCCTTGACGTTGTTGCCGTAGGTCAAAGAGTCGGCGAGAGCCGCTTCGTCAAGGCCATAGTAGGCGAAGATCTTCTCGGTGTACTGGCCGACGGGCACGTCGCTGTTGCCGATGGCGAGCATAACGTCGCCGCTCTTGAGGAGTTCAGCAAGCTGGTCGAAGCTCTCGATGCCCTTGGGGTTGCCCTCGGGAACGGCGAGCGTGACCTTGTTCTCAAGCAGGTCGATGCGGCTGTCGGTCACGATGAGGTCAAGACTGTCGGGGTTCTTGTCCTTGTCGTCAATGAGGCTGCCGTCCATGGCGTTCATCTGCTTGGGGGCGGCGGAGATGAACAGGTCACAGTCAGCACCCTCGCTGATCTGGGTGAGGAGCTTGCCCGAGGAGTCAAAGTTGTAGGTGATGTTGACGTTGGGGGCAACTTCCTTGTACATCTCGGCGATCTGAGTCAGAGTCTCGGTCATGGAGGCGGCGGCGAAGACGACGAGATCAACGCTCTCGGCGTTCGCATCGCCTTGGGTGTCGTCGGTGGTTGTGTCGTCAGTCTTGCTGCTGCAGGCGGCCAGAGAGAACACGAGCGCAAGCGCAAGGAGCAGAGACAAAAGCTTTTTCATGTTTGAATACCTCCTTTCAAATTTTTTCTTTTTCGCGCGTTCATTGAAAAGCGCGGCGATACAGGAACGCGCAAGAACACGCCGCACGCAATTTATTTCCAATTCCCATCGGGAAACTTGGGCAGCATCATTTCGCTATCCTCAAAATAGATAACGCGTCCCCAACATTTCGCGCCCGCAGGCGCGAAGCGTTAAAGTTGTCAAACAGCACCGACTCATTCGGTCCAAAAATCCACCAGTCCTGCCCCCCTAACCCCGCGCCTCTGGGGCGCGAAACAGCTTCGCAGACTTTTCCCCGCAAGGGGGATGCGGCATCCGTAAAGCGGCAAAGCCGCTAACGGCTGCCCAAGCCGCCGCGCACGGCGGCAAATAATCTTGATCCGTTGCGGAGGACGACATGTGCGTCCGCAGCGACACCTTGCAGCGCTTGGCGCGGTGAGTGCCAAGCGCTGATTCTCCTCTCAAAAATGCGAGTCCCTCGCATTTTTGAATTACTTTCCGAACGGGCAGATCGGATAGTGGCACGGCTTGCACCCAAGGCATAGCCCGCCTTCGCCGAGCGCCGCGAGATCCGCGCGTGTGACGGGCACATCCGCCGCGATCTTCGGCAGCACCAGATCAAAGACCGTCGCGCCCGCATACATCACGCAGCCGGGCAGGCCCATGACGGGCATACCGTCGTCAAAATAGCCGAGCAGGAACATAGCCCCCGGCAGGACCGGCGCGCCGTAGGCGATGATATTCGCGCCCGCGGCCTTGATGCCGCCCGGCGTGTTGTCGTCGGGGTCGACGCTCATGCCGCCGGTACAGAGGATCATGTCGGGCTTCTTTTCGCGCATCGTGAGCACCGCGTCGCGCACATTCTCCACCCCGTCGCCGGAGTAGACGACCTCGAGCGTTTCGATGCCGTAGGTCTTGAGCTTGTCGATGACGACCGGCGTGAACGTATCCTTGATGAGGCCCTTTTTGACCTCACCGCCGGTGGCGACGATGCAGGCGGTCTTGCGCACATAGGGCTTGAGAGACAGCAGCGGCTTATCGCCCGCGGCCTGCTCGGCCTTTCGGAGCTTTTCTTCCTCGATGATGAGTGGGATGACGCGCATGCCCGCGAGCTTGTCGCCCTCGCGTACAGCCATGCCGCCCTTGCGCGTGGCGATCATCACCTCGTCCTGGCTATTCACGGCGACAAGGCGCGCGGAATCGACCAGAAACACGCCGTCACAGGCGGCCTTGAGCTCGATCTTGCCCTCTTTCACGCCGCTGCGGATCATATTCTCCTGCCCGCAGAGGGCCAGAAGCCGCTCCGCCGCGTCGTTTTCGTGCACCATGCCGGACGTCATTTCCCAGACATAGAGGTGCTCCTTACCCATGCTGAGCAGCACGGGGATGTCCTCTTCCGTCACGACGTGGCCCTTGCGGAAGCGCGCGTCCTTATACTGGTCCTTGATGATCTGCGTCATGTCGTGGCAGAGCACATGGCCCACCGCGTCCTCGGTTTTGATAAGTCTCATTTCTTCAGCACCTCGATCTCGTCTCCGGCCTGAATGCGGCCCTCTTTGATCACAATGGCAAAGATGCCTTCGGTCGGCATCACGCATTTGCCCGTCGTGCGCTTGATCTCGCAGTCGTTGTGGCACTGCTTGCCGATCTGCGTGACCTCAAGCTCCGTCTCGCCCACGCGCAGGCGCGTGCCGACGGGGAGCGTCTTGAGCTCGATGCCTCGGGTGTTGATGTTTTCGGCAAAGATACCCGCATCCAGCTCAAGCTGGCAGATAGCGCGCATCGTGTCCACGCTCTCGTCGGCCAGCAGGCTGATCTGGCGGTGCCAGTCACCCGCGTGGGCGTCGCCCACAATGCCGTGGCGGTATTTTACGTCGATATAGGGCACCTCGTGCTTGCGCACGCCCTTTTTTTCGCTGATGTTCACAGCGGTCACCTGTGCCATTTCTTCATTCCTCCGCTTCATAAACGCCGCTCTTGCCGCCCTCTTTATAGAGAAGGTGGATGCCGTCGATGCGCATATCGCGCTGCACGGCCTTGCACATGTCGTACACCGTGAGCGCGGCGACGCTGACAGCTGTCAGCGCTTCCATTTCAACGCCCGTTTCGCCGTGGCAGCGGACCTCGCTGCGGATGTGCAGGGCGGTTTCTTCGATTTCAAATGAGATGTCCACCTTCGTGAGCAGCAACGGGTGGCACATCGGGATCAGTTCACTGTTTTTCTTCGCGGCCATGATGCCCGCGACCTGCGCGACCGCCAGCACATCGCCCTTGCCGATGGAGCCCTCTTTGATCTTGTCCATCGTCGCTTTTGCCATGCGGACCGTCGCGGCGGCGCGCGCCACGCGATAGGTCTGCGCCTTTTCGCTCACATCCACCATGCGGGCGCGGCCCTGTTCGTTAAAATGCGTCAGTTCCATCCTCAGCCTCCGATCGCAAACATGCCGCGGTGCGTCTCCGTAACGCCAGTCTCGTCCATGTGGTGGCGCTCCGGCTTCATCAGAATGCCGCGGCGGATGGCCTGCTCCAATTCCTCGCCGGACAAGCCCCGCAGCGTGATCTCTGCGTCCGAATGCAGGCACGGCTTTAATTTCCCGTCCGCCGTGATGCGGATGCGGCTGCACTCTGCGCAGAACGCATGACTCATCGGCGCGATGAGGCCGACGGTCCCCTTTGCATCCGGCAGACGGTAGCACGCGGCCACGCCGTCGTGCGAAACGGCCTCCAACTCCGGACAGCGGTTCAGAACTGCCTGCGAGGGAAGAAACGTGCCAAAATCCTTTCCGCAGCCCATCGGCATGCGCTCAATGAAGCGCACCTGCCACGGATGCTCGCGCGTCAAAGCGACAAAATCGGTAATCTCGTCGTCGTTGACGCCGCCGAGCAGCACACAGTTGAGCTTGATCTTCGCAAAGCCCGCGCGCTCCGCCGCCTCGATACCGTCCAAGGTATCCTGCAGCGTGCCAAGGCGCGTGATGGCGCGAAAGCGCTCCTCGTTCAGCGTGTCGAGGCTGATGTTGAGGTGCGTGACGCCCGCGTCGCGCAGCGGCCGGGCAAACTCCTTGAGCAGGCTGCCATTCGTCGTGACGCAGAGCTCTTCAACGCCGGGAATTTCTGATAACATGCGGCAGAAGTCCACCGCACCGCGGCGCACGAGCGGCTCGCCACCGGTGACGCGGATCTTTTTGACGCCGCACCTGACCGCCGCGGCGGCCATGTCGCGCAGCCCTTCCAAAGAACAGATGTCCTCGTGCGCGCACTTTTCAATGCCGCCGTCCGGCATGCAGTAGCGGCAGCGGTAATTGCAGCGGTCCGTGATGCTGATGCGCAGGTATGTAATTGATCTTGCAAAGCCGTCCAGCATCCGAAACGCCTCTTTCTTCCATGGTACAGCATGATATTTTAGCAAATATCACGCTCTTACGCAACACAGTTGTTCGATAATGTCGAACTGTATTTTTATATTATCGTAATCTTGACTTTTTCCGCAGTATTTTTTAGAATACAAGCAACGATTTTTGACCGGGAGGGCCGATTTATGACTGACGGCAACACCATCCGCTCCGTGGCGAAGGCGATGGAACTTTTGCAGCTCCTCAGCGACGCGGGCGAGGCGATGACGCTCACGGCCATCAGCGAGCGCGCAGGGCTGCCCAAGAGCACAGTGTTCGGCCTTTTGACCACCATGCGCGACTATGACGTTATCACACAGCACGCAGACGGCAAATATGCCCTCGGCCTGCGCCTTTTTGAATACGGCTGCCGCGCCAGCGCGTTCTGGAACATCTCGTCCCTCGCGCGGCCTTACCTCGAGCATCTGGCAGAAGCGACCGGCGCCTCCGCCATGCTCTCCACCTATGAAAACGGGCACATCGTCGCCCTCGACCAAGCCGAGGGGCGTGACAGCCTTCGCATCGTCTCCGCGCCGGGGGCGCGGCTGCCGCTGCACTGCACCTCGCAGGGCAAGATCGTCCTCGCCTGCATGAGCGAGAGCGAGGCGGCGACTCTCCTTGCCCGCGCGCCGCTCACGCCCTACACGCCCCACACGGAGACGGACGCAAACGCGCTGCTCGCATCGCTCCCCGCCTGCCGCGAAGCGGGCTTCGCCGTGGAAAACGGTGAGTATAAGATCGGTCTTCGCTCCATCTCCGCGCCGGTGTTCACCGGCGGCGGCGCGCTCAAGTACGTCGTCAGCGTACTGGGGATGTTCCGCTCCGTGCACTCGGACGAGTTCGCGCACGCCGAGCGCGCGGTCGTCGCCGCAGGGCAGATGCTTTCCGCCGCACTGGGCTATCCGGGAAAGTGAGACTTTTTTCCGCGCGGAAAAATCTACGCTTGACTCTATAATTGTTATAGAGTTTATGATGACTCCATGCTATACTGATAAGGAGTCCTTTCCGATGCAAAACGATCTCACCACCGGCAGCGTCTTTCGCAGCGTTTTGTCCTTTTCGCTGCCGTATCTGCTCTCCTACTTTTTGCAGACGCTCTACGGCATGGCCGACCTCTTCATCATCGGCCAGTTTGAGGGCGTCGCCAGCACGACCGCCGTCTCCATCGGCTCGCAGGTGATGCACATGCTCACAGTCATGCTCGTCGGCCTTGCGATGGGCGGACGGTCAGCATCGCGCAGGCCGCCGGCGGCGGCGACAAAAAGCGCACCGCCTCTGCCATCGGCAACACGGTCACGCTCTTCATGCTGCTGTCTCTTGCGCTGACGGCACTGCTGCTCGCGCTGCGCGGGGGTATCGTCTCCATCATATCCACACCGGAGGAGGCCGTGCAGGGCACGCTCGCCTATCTCACGGTCTGCTTTATCGGTATTCCGTTCATCACGGCGTACAACATCATCGCCTCGATCTTCCGCGGCCTTGGCGACAGCAAGAGTCCCATGTGCTTCATCGCCGTGGCCTGCGTCGTCAACATCGCGCTCGACTACTACTTCATGGGCACGCTGCACCTCGGCCCCGCGGGCGCGGCGCTCGGCACTACGCCGAGTCGCCCGCGCAGTACCGTCGCTTGATGCAGTTCATCCGCGAGGAAGGCTACACCGCCGCCGGATTTTCGCGCGAGATTACAGTCATCGACTACGGCTTCACGACCGACACGGAAAAGTTCGTCACTGAAATCATGATCCCCCTGCAAAAGGTATAAAAAAAGTTCCCGCGTTCATACGCGGGAACTTTTTTTATACCTTTTACTCAATGCCCGCCGCCGGCGATCATCTTGAGAGCGTGGTCAAGCGCGCCGAGCACGGCGCTCAGGTTTTCGCGCGCAGCCTTTTCCGAGCCGGGGAGGTTCAGGATGAGGCTGTTTCTTCTCGTGCCGGCCACGGCGCGGGAAAGCATCGCGCGCGGCGTGATCTGCAAGCTGTAATAGATCATCGCCTGCGGGATCGCGGGAATTTCGCGCTCGAGCACGGCGCGCGTCGCCTCGGGCGTCACGTCACGGGGAGATAAGCCCGTGCCGCCGCTCGTGATGACAAGGTCGCAGTGCTTTTCATCCACGCAGGAGATGAGCTCTTCGCTGATCTTCTCCTGTTCGTCCGGCACGATGGACGTGTACACGACCTCGTAGCCAGCCTCCTTCAGCATCGCGGCCACAGCGGGGCCGCTCTTGTCCTCGTACACGCCCGCGGACGCGCGGTCGCTCACGGTGATGACTGCCGCCTGATAGCTCATAGCATTGCCGCCTTTCTCAAAAGTCGATCGTGCCCTCGCGCACGCGCAGATCATAGGGCTCGTAGACCACCTTGCGGTACGCGTCCACGTCGAGCTTTACACCCGTCCAGTCGGAATGGATCTCGCCGGTCTGCTTGATGAGGATATCATAGAGGATATCGTAGGTCACGCCGTCGTCACCCGTCTCCACGATGGTGGAATAGGGCAGCGTCTTATGGTAGGTCATGTGCAGGCCCTTGTAGTCGAAGTGGTAGCCGTTGCGCATGCGGCAGCCGTCGAGGCCCTTGTAGGTGAAGCGCTTTTTAAGGTCTGCCAAAATCTTGTCGCCCTCCTCCTGATAGAGGTTCTCGGGCGTCGTCTCGGTGTAGTCGTAGCGGAACTGCACGGGGATGTTGTACTTGCGCCAGCGCTCTGCGTAGTCCACAAGCTCGTCGGCGGGATAGTCCATGTACAGCACGCAGTTCACACGCTTGGGCGTTGCGATACGGGCGACGACCTTGTCGGGTGACTCTTCGACATACTTCGTCAGGTGGCGCGAGATGTTGATGCAGGTGATCTTGTCGCGATTGCGCTCGGTGAAAGCGATCATCTCCTCCGCGCTGCATCCAGGCTGCACGGGGAAGGTCGTGTTGATATAGACCTTGTGGGTCGTGGGGATGGCGTCGAGCATGCGCTGGAGCGCTTTTAAGTTGGCAAACGGCTCGCCGCCAGTGAAAACAAAGTCGCAGCGCGGCGTGATCTCGTCCATCACGGCGATGCTCTTGAGGATTGCCTCCACGCTGAAGCCCTCAGCATGGGCGTATTCCTGCTTGTTCACGCAAAACGGGCAGTGGTTCCGGCAATCGTAGGGTACAAAGATCGTTACCGTCGCGCCGCCCTCGCGCGTCTTGTAGGGATGAGTCATTGGTTCTTGTCCGTCCTCTGTTAAAATTCTATAATGAAAATAGTTTACTCTGAAATATGCAGGATTGCAAGCGATCTTCTGACAGTTTTCTCATTTTGTCGGACATTGCTTTTCCTCGCGCAGAAGAGCGCGCACATAGTCGAACGCCGCGTCCTCGCCCTGCTCCTTGAGTACGAGCAGCATCTTGCCGATGAGCTCGCCGGTCTCGGGATGGATGAGGATATGGCCGCGCGACTTTTCGTAGTAGTCGTAGGCCGAGGCGTCGGTATATTTGTCGCCCTGATAGACCTTGCAGGCGGCAATGCGGTCGCAGAACATTTCGGCTACATATTTGAGCGGCATTTTGCACCCGCCCATGTAGACCTTGCCGTCGTCGCCGATACAGTAGTCGATCCAGTATTCAAAGTGGTGGCGGTTGCGCCCCTTGTGGTGGAGCCACGCAAGGCTCACGCCGTTTTCGCGCCGCTCAGCGTCGTTCGGGCTGCGGTAGCCCTGATAATACTTGACGCCGCGCCAGAATTCCGAGGGGCTGTATTTGCTCAGGTCATGCGTTAACCCCTGATAGTACAGGCCGAGGCGAAAACAGTATTGCCGCACCAGATGGCGATGATGCGTGATGGTTTTAAAGTGCTCGATGGCGCGCATCCGGACACCTCCCTGCGTATTCCGGCAGGCCGCCCGCCGCGGTTCGCCGCTTTCCCGCGCGCGTATGTTTCCGTTTGAAGTAATACATGCACAGATATTGAAATTTTATATCAAATCAACAGAAAATGCAATAAGGTATTTTTGCAAATAAATTGCGCAAAATGAGCACCAAGGGCGGCAAGTCCCCTGCCCTTTTGTCTCCTCCGCGCGGGAATGGAAAATATTCCCGCGCGGAGCGAGCGTGCCGGAAGGCTTTGCAGAATATCTTCTGTCATTTCGTCCATCACAGCAAAAAGGGCACGGCCTGTTGGCCGCGCCCTTTGTCTGCGCTTTGCGAAAGAGCCTTTTTTACAGGTTCTTCTCGTAGCTCTCGATCATCTTCTTGACCATCTGGCCGCCGACAGAGCCGGCCTCGCGGGAGGTCAGATCGCCGTTGTAGCCCTGCTTGAGGTTGACGCCGACCTCGCTGGCGGCTTCCATCTTGAACTTGTTCATAGCGGCCTTGGCCTCGGGGATGTTGAGCTTGTTGCTGTTCTTGCTGGACATAATGATTTTCTCCTTTTCCTACAATTGTTTTTGGTTTCACCTGTTTGAAAGAGTTTTGCTGTTTGGGTATCGCAAGGGTAGTTTGACTCATAAAAAATCGGATATGCAGTTTTTCTGCTGGTAAGTTTTATCAGCGCTTCTTCGCGCACGAACGCTGATTTGACAATCGTTTTTCTTTCCTCTATAATCTATAATCAAATGCAACATGACGGAGGTATTTACGTTATGATCTCTTCCGATAACCGCCGCTACGCCTACGGCAAATCTCAGCTCATCGAAGTCATCTGTCAGCTGCGCTTCCCCACCATTCTCTCAATCGACACGCGCGAGCCCGCCGACTTTCAGGAGACCGTGCGCGCGGCATTTCCGCGCTACCAGTGCCAGGTGGAAAAGCTGCCCGGCGTGAACGGCGCGCCCGCGCGGACGGTCAATAACCACACGTTCATTTCCGAGGACGGCGGCTACAAGCTGAGCCTCACGAAGGACTTTATCGCCCTTTCTACCATGCGCTACACGCACTGGGAGGACTTTGCCGCCCGTCTCGACGAGCCGCTCGGCCAGTTTATCAAGATTTACCGTCCCAACTGCTTTGACCGCGTGGGCCTTCGCTTTGTGAACGCCATTTCGCGCGAGCAGCTTGGCCTCACGGGCCGCCGCTGGAACGATCTGCTCCAGCCGCCGTATCTCGGCATTCTTGACGAGGACGGCGTGGACGAAGCGAGCGTCGCCAAGTGCTCGGTCGACGTCGAGCGCAAGCTCGATGCGCTCGCGGCGCTCAAGCTGCACGCAGGCCCCGGCTTTGTCCAGCGCAACATCCGCAATGGCAACCAGGTCCAGCAGGTGCAGGAAAAGGAAGTGCGCTTCATCTTCGATCAGGATGTGTACTCCACCGGCAAAGTGAAGGTCGCCGCCGTGGCGGAGACGCTCAACGCCCTGCACGCGTACTCCGACAGCGTCTTTTCCGACGCGATCACCACCGTGCTCCACGACGCGATGGAGCCGGAATATCTGTAAAAGCGATGTGAAGTAAATTTTGGCAAAGAAAACACATGAACTGGCGCTGTGCGGCGTACTGTGCGCGCTCGCGGTCGCCTTCCTCTGGCTCAGCGGCGTCATTCCGCTCTCGACCTACGCCTGGCCGATCCTCGCATCGGCTGCGCTTTTGCCCGCGCGCGAGGAATGCCGCAAAAGCTACGCATGGAGCTGCTTTGCCGCCGCGGCAGTCTTAGGACTTCTTCTCTGCGCGGACAAGGAAGCGGCCCTCGTTTTTTGCTTTCTCGGCTATTATCCCCTCGTGAAGCCGAATCTTGACGCGATCTCGTCCAAAGCGCTGCGGCTTCTGGCGAAGCTCGGCCTCTGCACCGTGAGTATGGGCGTCATGTACGCGCTCATCATTTTTGTCTTCAAGCTCCCCGCCGTCGTGCAGGAGTTTTCCGAGAGCGCGACTTGGCTGCTGTGGGCGACGGCGGCGATGGGGCTTCTGCTCTTTTTTTTCTACGATCTGCTCATCGACCGGCTGGCGGTCGTCTATCGCCGCCGCCGTGGTAAAAAGGCATAAATTTCGGTTCTTTTTGTTATCTATCTTACCAAAATGCAGTATGAAAGCGCGGTTTTCCATTGTGGAAAGCCGCGCTTTGCCGTATACTGGTTTCGAGCAGTTTTGCTCACTTCCATTCCCTCCCGCCTGCGCTACTCCACCTTTTACGTACCGCTCGCGGGAAATACAAAAGGAGGAACGTTTTCCGCCGAACCGGCGGTGCGGCAGTGTGGAGACCTGCCGTAAAGCGGCGCGCTCAGGCGGCTGCGAGGTCCTGCATCGCGGAGGCGGCAGGACTGCGGTTCACGATTATGGCAGAGGTCATTCTGAAAAATGTCCGAAAGGTCTACCCCAACACCGAAAGCAAGAAGAAAAAGAAGAAGGACGAGGCCGTCGAAAAGAAGAACAATCTGGAGATCACTGACGAAGGCGTCGTCGCCGTGCAGGACTTCAATATCGACGTGGCCGACAAGGAGTTCATCGTGCTCGTCGGCCCGAGCGGCTGCGGCAAGTCGACCACGCTGCGCATGATCGCCGGTCTCGAGGAGATCAGCGGCGGCGAGCTCTTCATCGACGGCAAGCAGATGAACGATGTCGCGCCCAAAGACCGCGACATCGCGATGGTCTTCCAGAACTATGCGCTTTATCCGCACATGACCGTCTATGAAAACATCGCCTTCCCGCTCAAGCTCAAGAAGATCGCCGAGACCGACGCGGACGGCAAGACGCATCTCAAGAAAATGCCCAACGACGAGATCGACCGCCGCGTGCGCGAGGCGGCCGAAGTCCTCGACATCACTCAGTTCCTCGACCGTAAGCCCAAGGCGCTCTCCGGCGGCCAGCGCCAGCGCGTGGCCATCGGCCGCGCCATCGTCAGAAGCCCGAAGGTGCTGCTGATGGACGAGCCGCTCTCGAACCTTGACGCAAAGCTGCGCAACCAGATGCGCGCGGAGATCATCAAGCTGCGCGAGAAGATCGACACCACCTTCATTTACGTCACGCACGATCAGGTCGAAGCCATGACCCTCGGCGACCGCATCGTCATCATGCGCGACGGCTACATCCAGCAGATCGGCACGCCGCAGGAGGTCTTCAACCATCCGGCGAACCTGTTCGTCGCGGGCTTCATCGGCTCGCCGCAGATGAATTTCTTTGAAAACTGCCAGCTCACAAAGACCGCCGACAGCTATACGCTCACCGTCATGGGCGAGACCGTCACGCTTACCGCGGAGCAGAGCGCAAAGCTCGCCGCCGCAGGCGTCGAGAGCCGCAGTGTCACCGCGGGCGTGCGCCCCGTGCATATCGCGCTCGGCGAGAGCGGTATCCCTGCCGAGGTCGACGTCAGCGAGCTGATGGGCAGCGAGCTGCATCTGCACCTTGCCGCGAATGGGCAGGATGTTGTGGCAGTCATTCCCACCGCGAATATTGATCCGATGGCGTATGCGCGGCATACGGCGGTGAAGTTTGGGTTTGATGCCAAACTGGTGCATTTGTTTGATTCTGATTCTGAAAAGAATCTCATTTGATTTTTGGAAAATTTCCCTTTTAAGGGAAGAATATTGCAGCCCAAGGGCTGCGTTGAATAAAGGGGGCCATTCTCTCACGTGAGAGAATGGCCCCCTTTGACCCCCAAGAGAACGCGAGGGGAGGGCCCCTCGACCCCCGACATTGCGGGTTTGCAGCTTGAATAACTGCACGCGCTGCGCAATCAGGTGCGGTGTACATGGCTTCGCCATGAATCCCTGCGATTCGTTACCGACAGCAACCGCGCCTTACTATCGTGAGGCGCGAGTGACGGTAGAACGGCGGCAGACTGCCTGCGGGATGCGGCTTTGCTGCGCTCGCCGCATTGATTAGCACTCCGGTAGACGGAAATTAGTTTGCACTTCTACAAGATGGGCAGAGCGGCAGCGGATAGTAGGAGCAAGTCAAATCGTATAGCAATACCAACCGCAGCAAAGCCGCGCGCAGACAGCTGCATTCCGGAGGCTCAAAGATTGTTCAAGCTCCAAACTGCCAATCTAAACCTTTCTCTTGGGGGATCTAAAGGGGGCCATTCTCTTTTGTGAAAGAGAATGGCCCCCTTTGCCGTTCCCCTGCGACGCGCAGGGAACTATATCATTCGATGGAAAGCTGATACTTAATAGGCAACGCCCCAATAAATATCAGTAGTGCACTCTTTGCCGCAGCAGACGCACTTGCCGGTGGTGCCGCTCTGCTTGAGGGGCATGCAGCGGGAAGAAACGCCCGCCTGTTCCTTCATCTTGAGCTCACACTCGAGGCTGCCGCACCACTTGGTGCGAGCAAAGCCGCCGCGGCCGGAGGCCATCTCCTTGACCTCATCGATGGTCTTTAAGTCGAACGTGTTGTCTTCGAGGTTCTTTTCCGCCACGGTGTACATGTTGTCATGGATGGCGTCAAGCAGCGCCTTGATCTCGTCAACGATCCCCTCGATCTTGGCCGTGACCTTTTCGCCGTTGTCGCGGCGGACGAGGCAGCAGTTGCCCTCGGTCAGGTCGCGGGGACCGAGTTCGAGGCGGATGGGCACGCCGCGCATCTCGTACTCAGCGCACTTCCAGCCCATGGACTGGTCGCTGTCGTCCAGCTTGACGCGGACATCGGCGGCGATGAGGTCCGCCATCACGCTCTTGGCTGTCTCGAGCACCTCGGGATTCTTATGCGCGGCGATGGGCACGATGACGACCTGCGTGGGCGCGATGCGCGGGGGCAGGACAAGGCCGTTGTTGTCGCCGTGGGTCATGATGACCGCGCCGATCATGCGCGTGGTGGAGCCCCAGGACGTCTGGAACGGGTACTGGAGCTTATTGTCGCGGCCGGTGAAGGTCACGTCATAGGCGCGGGAGAACTTGTCGCCAAAATAGTGGCTCGTCGCACCCTGAAGCGCCTTGCGGTCCTTCATCATGCACTCGACGGTATAGGTCGCCTCGGCGCCCGCGAACTTCTCCTTCTCGGTCTTGCGGCCGGGGACGACGGGGATGGCGAGCACGTGGCGGAAGAAGTCGGCGTAGCAGTTGAGCTGCTGCATCGTCTCGGCCTGCGCCTCCTCGGCGGTCTCGTGGATGGTGTGGCCCTCCTGCCACCAGAACTCGCGCGAACGCAGGAACGGGCGGGTGGTCTTCTCCCAGCGGATGACGGAGCACCACTGGTTGTAGAGCATCGGCAGCTGGCGGTAGGTCTGCAATACGCGGGACCAGTGGTCGCAGAACATCGTCTCGGACGTGGGGCGGAAGGCAAGGCGCTCTTCGAGCTTCTCGCTGCCGCCCATCGTGACCCACGCGACCTCGGGTGCGAAGCCGTTGACGAGCTCGCCCTCTTTCTTGAGCAGGCTCTCAGGGATCAGAACGGGCATCGCCACATTCTCGTGTCCGGTCTTTTTGAACTCCGCGTCCATCAAACGCTGCATGTTCTCCCAGATGGCGAAGCCATAGGGGCGCAGGATGGTAAAGCCCTTGACGCTGGCATACTCAACAAGCTCCGCCTTGCGGCAGATGTCGGTATACCATTGGGCAAAATCGTCTTCAAGATTCGTGATCTGTTCTACCTTTTTATCTTTTGCCATGTTTATATTCTCCCTCAGTTTCAGGATAGAGTTCTGAATTGTTATTGTATTGTTTTTGCGCCGAATTGTCAAGCACAGGCGCGGAAAAGGTGCGGAACGGCAACGCCTTTCCGCACCTTTCTGTATTTTTCTCACACCACCGTCGGGAAACGGAGGATGGCCTTGAAGAGGTCACCGTCGATGGCGAGCGCCATTTTGCCGCCCTGCAATTCCGTGAGGCTCTGCGCGATGGAAAGACCCAGGCCGTTGCCCTCGGTCGAGCGCGAGCTGTCGCCGCGCACAAAGCGCTCCATCAATTCCTCGGCGGGAATGTTCAGCGCCGCGCGCGAGGTGTTCTTGAAGGTCACGACCGCGTCGCCGCCGGTCTTTTCAAGCGTCAGATAAACGCGCGTGCCATTCTGCGCGTATTTGCAGATGTTCGAGAGCAGATTGTCGATCACGCGCCACATCAACGCGCCGTCCACATTGCAGAAGAGCTCCTTATCCGGCATCACGCTCACGAGCGTCAGGTCCGCCGCGCTCAGCTTGTCGCCGTACTCGCCCTCGACCTGCGATAGAAGCTCGTTCATGCTGCACCGCACGGCGTTCACCGGCAGGTTGCCAGTCGTGGCCTTGCTTGCCTCGACCAGATCCTCGGTGAGCTTTTTGAGCTTGAACGCCTGCCGCTTGAGGACGGCGAGGTATTCTTCCTCCTGCTCGGGAGTGTGCTCATGCTGCAAAAGATCAACGTAGTTGATGATGCTCGTGAGCGGCGTCTTGATGTCGTGCGAAACGTTTGTGATAAGTTCCGTTTTGAGCCGCTCGCTCTTGAGCTGCTTGTCGATGGCCGCAGCCATGCCGTCGCCGATGGAATTCAAGTTCTCGGCGTGGCGCTTAACGTCCCAATACATCCACTTTGTGTCCACCTGCGCGTCAAGATTGCCGGCGGCGAGGGCTTCGCCCTCCTTCTGGAGCTTTCGAAGCTGGAGCGAGAAGAGGCACGCGGCGACGGACAGCACAAGCATCGTTAGCAGCATCGCCCCTCCCGCGCGATTTGCCGCAAATATACCGAGCATCATGCTGACCACAAAGCAGCCCACCGCCGTGCGCCAGACGAGCGGGATGGCGTGCAGCAAACCCACAACGCCGCGGCAGAAGGCGCAGAGCACTCTCCAGCACCACTTGACGATCTTCCAGCACAGGCACAGGAGCTTGTAGATAATCGTTCCCTTCCACAGTCTGCCCACCTTGACGCGCGCACAGAATGTCACCCACGCGGCAAAGACGAGCACCGCCAGCGCAAAGCTTATCGCCAGCAGCAGCACATCGTAGGGCGGGGTATAGAAGCTCACATAGGAGTAGACCTCCTCCACCGCCACGCACAGCAGCGCAATGATCGTGCCGTCAACGAGAAGATAGAGGTCGAAGGGGATTTTTTCCTGCCAGCCGCCCTGCAGCTCGCCGTCCTCGCGCCGCGCCGCCGTGCGGGCGAGGAAGATGAGCAGGAACAGCTCCATCGCGCCAAAGAGGATGAGCATCTCCAGGGCGTTCTGTCCCCAGCTTTCTGCCTTGTCGTAAAATACCTTTGCCCAGTAGATATCATCCTGCGCGGGAAGGCCCTTCACAAGGTAGACATCAAAGGTCTTGTCAACATAAACGGTGCTGTAGCAGAAGGTATCACCGTCGCTGACGTTGCTGAACTCCACCTTGTCCTGCTCGTCCGTCACACGGAAGCGAATGTTGCTGTAGCTGTCTCCCTTGGAGTAGATCTTGTCGAAATCATAGTTTCCGCCTTCCATGGCAATATAGTCGTCGCAGATCTCCCACGTCTTTTTGCCGACCGCATACAGGCAGAGGTCGCTCGTGTAAAAGTCCCGACCCATACCGCCGTAGGAGTAGACAAGCCCCACAGCATAGGTGAGGATGATCGGCACGAGCGCCGCCGCCAGCAAAAAAGCGACCGTCTTTGTCCAGAAATTGCGTATCCACGCAGCCTTCATTTCTTGTCCTCCATTTTATACCCCAGCCCCCACACGACCTTCAGGTAGCGCGGCTCGGAGGGGTTGATCTCTAATTTTTGCCGCAGGTGGCGGATGTGCACGCTCACCGACGTCTCCGCCCCCAGCGAATCCTCCTTCCACACCAGCTCATAGATCTGCGCGGAGGAGTAGATGCGCCCGGGGTTCTTCATCAAAAGGCGCAGGATGTTGAACTCGATGGGCGTGAGCGCGACCTCGTCGCCGTCGACCGTCACGCTTTTTTTCTCCTCGTCGAGCACGATGGGGCCGACGGTGTAGACGTTCGCCTGCTCCTCCACCTTCTTTGCCCCAAGCTGCGTGTAGCGCCGCAGCTGAGAGCGCACGCGCGCCAGCACCTCCACGGGGTCAAAGGGCTTGGTGATGTAATCGTCCGCGCCGATGTTCAGGCCCAGGACCTTGTCGCTGCTCTCGCTCTTGGCCGTGAGCAGGATGATGGGCACGTTGCTCTTTTCGCGCAGCTTCGCCGTCGCGGCGATGCCGTCGAGCTGGGGCATCATGATGTCCATCAGGATCAGATGGATGTCGTTCTTCTCCACGACCTCCAGCGCCTCGCGCCCGTTGCTCGCCTCAAACAGGCAGTAGTCCCCGCCGGAGAGATAGATCTTGAGCGCGTTGACAATGTCCTGTTCGTCGTCACAAATCAGAATGTTGTACATTTTCTCACCTCATGTTGGTCATTGTATCAGCCGTTTTCAAACAAAAACAGCGATTGTTTCTTAATTCTTACTTAATATCCTCTCAAAAAGGGCCGAAAGGGGCTTCCTTTCGGCCTTTTTCGGTTGTTTTCTTATCTTTTTCGGTCAATTTTGCGATAAAGGCGGAGCGCTCTCTCCGCCGCGACGCCTGCGGCGTGCGTAAGGCTGCGCGCGTTGTAATGAAGCTCTGCAAAGCAGAACGCGGACTTCCCCGCCGCCGCGAGGCGCAGGGATTTTTCTTCCTTTTTCCGCCGGCTGTACCAGATCGACATAGTTCTCCTCCTCACAAATCACACCCGTCGAGCGCAGCAAGGCCGAAGCGCGCGGCGAGGCTGATCTTCGCGCGCTCGTCGTCCGAGGATGCAACATCGAATTTCGTGCGCAGCTCACGCAGGAACAGGCCGCGCAGCGAATCCTCCTGCGCTCGCGCCCAGACGTCCTCGCCAATGCGCGTCTCATCGCGCAGCTCCAAGTGGAAGAAGTCGGGCGCAAACTGCTCTTCGATCGACTTGAGATCAAGCCCGCGCTCATCCGTCTCTCCGGTGAAAATAATGCGGTAAATATCGCGCACAGTCGCATTCGGCAGGGCCGCGCGCAGCGCGTCCTCCGCCGATCTTCCCGTCACATCGACGTTCAGGACCTCATACCGTCTGCGCGCGAACGGCACAAACGAAAGTTCGGCCTTCCCGCGCTCCACCGTGCCCGTAAGGATGCCCTTTTCGCCCAGCTCGTCGAAACCGCGGCCCTCCGGGCAGCCGGAGTAGGCGTAGGTCGTCTGCCCTTCGCGCAGGAAACCGCCGAACTGGTGTGTGTGGCCGAGCGCAAGATAGTCGATCCCGCTCTCCTTGATCTGCTCTTTCGTGAGGGGATCGTAGCGCGATTCCGTGGCGGAGATATCACCGTGCAGCACCATCAGATGGATGAAATCGTCCTCCGGTGCGCGGAAGCCCGCAAGCAGGCTCTCATCCTGCACCGGCGCGGTAAACGCCGCTCCGTACACGGCGCACTGAAGCTCCGGAAGCTCCACGCGCTCGACCGTCTTCGACGTGAAGACGTGCACGTTCTCCGGCCAGGAAAGCGTCGCGTAGGGCGACTTCGCGCTGTACGGGTCGTGGTTGCCGGGGGCGATGAACACTCGCGCCTGCATTGCGCCCAGCGCCTCAGAGAACGCTTCCAGCGTCTCGCGATAGGTCGTGTCGCTGTCGAACAGGTCGCCCGCGAGCAGCACGAGATCGACGCCATTCTGATTCACGTAATTGCAAAGCCGCGTCAGCAGCTCGCGGCTCTCGCGGCGGCGCTGGCGCGCCTGCTCGGCGCTCAGCGCGCCGAACGCGCTGTCCAAATGGAAGTCCGCCGCGTGGACGATCTTCACGCTCATGTGTTCTCTCCTCTCATGCCTGCGGGGCGGGCGCTTTCTCCTTGCACACGTCGACCCAGGCGACAAAGTTTGAGGAATACTTCTCAAGCTCGTCGCAGGTCATCTCGATGGCGCTGTTCGCGCTGCCCGCCGCGGGGAAAACCGTGTCGAAGCGTTTGAGCGATACATCGAGATAGGTCTTCACATTCTCCGGCAGAGCAAACGAGCACACGCCGCCCGGTGCGTGGCCGGTGAATGCGCAGGCCTCATCAAAGGTCAGCATCTTTGCTTTCACGTGGAAATACGCCTTGTACTTGGCGTTGTCGATCTTCCTGTCCCCCGCCGTCACGATGATGATGGGCGCATCGTCCGCGAGCTTGAAGCTCATGGACTTCGCGATGCGCGCGCCCTCCACGCCGACGGCGACGGCGGCCAGCTCGACCGTCGCGCTCGACACGTCGAACTCGCGGATGCGGTCGGCGATGCCGAAATGTGCAAAATAGGCTCTCACTTTTTCGATGGACATTTGCGTTGTTCCTTTCTATCTCGCGCTTTCTCAACGCACATCGACGCGCTCGACGCCCACGCAGAGCCCCGTCGCGTCATCTAATGTAAAAATCGCTCCCTGCATCTTGCCGGCGCTCTTCTCCGGCTCGCGGTAGCGGCCCGGGAGACCGCCGAGAAACGTCTCGACCGACTGCTCGGGCTTGATACCGAGCACGCTGCGCACCGCCCCCGTCATGCCGAGGTCCGTGAGGTAGCCCGTCCCCTTGGGGAAGACCTCTTCGTCCGCCGTCGGCACGTGGGTGTGCGTGCCCCAGATGGCGCTGACGCGGCCATCGAGGTAATAGGCCATGGCGAGCTTTTCGCTCGTCGCCTCGGCGTGGAAGTCAAGCAGCGTGAACGTCGGCTTTTCGCCGCTTTTGAGCAGCTCGTCCGCCGTTTTGAACGGATTGTCCGCATGGAACGCGAGGTCGCAGCGGCCGATGAGGTTCATCACCGCGATACGAGCGCGCCCGCAGTCGAAAACGCCGTAGCCCCTCCCCGGCACGCGCGCGCCGAGATTGTGCGGTCGCAGAATATACGGGCAGTCGTCGAGGTAGTCGGTGATCTGCATCTTGCCGAATGTGTGGTTGCCAAGCGTGATGACGTCCGCTCCCGCGGAGAAGATGCGCTCGGCGTCGTTCGGCGTCAGGCCGACCATCGCGGCATTCTCGCCGTTGACCACGGTGAAGTGGATGTTCTTGAGTTTTTTCACGGCGCGCAGATGGTGCTCGAGGCAGCTGACGCCGCAGCCGCCCACCACATCGCCGATGGCCAGAATATTGTAGAGCATGGCGTTCCTCCGCTTTGCGTTTTCCCCAGTATAGCAAGGCGCGGGACAAAACGCAAGAAAGGCATGAAAAAAGGCCCCGCAAAAGCAGAGCCTTTTTCTTATTTCGCGTATTCGATGGCGGTCGTCTCGCGCAGGACGTGCACCTTGATCTGGCCGGGATATTCCATCTCTTCCTCGATCTTTTTGGCAAGCTCGCGCGCCAGAATGACCATCTGGTCCTCGCTGACCTGGTCGGGCTTGACCATCACGCGGACCTCGCGGCCGGCCTGAATGGCATAGGCCTTGTCGACGCCGGGATAGCTGCCGGTGATCTCCTCAAGCTGCTCGAGGCGCTTGATGTAGTTCTCCAGATTCTCGCGGCGGGCGCCGGGACGGGCGGCAGAGATCGCATCCGCCGCCTGCACGAGGCAGGCAACGATGGTCTGCGGCTCCACATCGTTGTGGTGCGCCTGCACGGCATGGATGATGTCGTCCTTTTCGTGGTACTTGCGCAAAAATTCGACGCCGAGGGCGACGTGCGTACCCTCCATCTCGTGGTCGACGGCCTTGCCGATATCGTGCAGCAGGCCTGCGCGCTTGGCGGCGTAAACATCCGCGCCCAGCTCGGCAGCCATCATGCCCGCAAGGTGCGAGACCTCGATGGAGTGCTGCAGGACGTTCTGGCCGTAGCTCGTGCGGTAATGCAGGCGGCCGAGCATCTTCACAAGCTCGGGGTGCAGGCCGCGGATGCCGGTCTCCAGCACGGCGCGCTCGCCCTCAGACTTGATGATGGCGTCCACCTCGCGGCGGGCCTTGTTGACCATCTCTTCAATGTGCGTGGGATGGATGCGGCCGTCGGCGATGAGCTTTTCGAGCGCCAGGCGCGCAACTTCGCGGCGCACAGGCTCGAAGCACGAGACGGTGATCGCCTCGGGCGTGTCGTCGATGATGAGGTCGACGCCCGTGAGCGTTTCGATCGTGCGGATGTTGCGGCCTTCGCGGCCGATGATGCGGCCTTTCATCTCGTCATTGGGCAGGGGCACCACACTGACGGTGATCTCGGCAACATGGTCGGCAGCGCAGCGCTGGATGGCAGAGGCGACGATCTCGCGGGCGCGGGAATCGGCCTCGTCCTTGGCGCGCTGCTCCAGCTCCTTGATCTTGAGCGCGGTCTCGTGCGTCACTTCGCTCTCGACCTGCTCGATCAGGTACTTCTTGGCGTCTTCGGCAGTAAAACCGGAAATACGTTCGAGCATTTCGGTCTGGCTGCGCTTGATGATCTTGATTTCTTCGTTTTCCTTGTCCAGAGCGGCATGCTTCTGGTTGAGGGCCTCCTCGCGCTTTTCCAGCGCGTCGGTCTTGCGGTCGAGGTTCTCCTCCTTCTGCTGGAGCCGGCGCTCCTGCTTCTGCTGCTCGGCGCGGCGTTCCTTGACTTCCTTCTCGTATTCGTTTCTGGAGCGCAGGATATCTTCCTTTGCCTCCAACATGACTTCGCGTTTCTTGTTTTCAGCGCTCTTGATCGCTTCGTTGACAATACGAAGAGCCTCTTCATCGGCGTTGGAGATCTTCTCCTCGGCGCGCTTAGCGGCTCTCTTGCGAATCCAAATACCAAGAAGGATGCCAATGACGAGCGTCCCCACCGCGATAAGCGCAGCGTAGAGATAGCTGATCATGCGATTCCTCCTGTGTGCTGTTTTTTGATCGATGCGATTGATCTATCGTTGGGTTTTTGAATCATAAACGAGAGATTCCCCTTCTCTCCCCTCCATAAATCCAAAAAACATTGTAAACTTTTTATGACCAGCTGTCAAGGAAAAGTCGCGTTCGGAAAAAATCGGAAACGGGCGAAGATTACACTGCGATGTAGGCCTGCGCCGCGTAGCCGAGCTGGTCGTCGTAGCCCACGGAGTACCAGCCCTGGAAGCTACCATAGACCTGCACGCTTTCGCCGTTCGGGATGCTGCCGACCACTTCCCCGTCGATGCCGGGATAGCTTCGCAGGCGCAGCGCCGATCCCTCCGTCGTGACGACGCCGGTGCGCACGAGCTGAGGGTAAATGAACGGCAGGCCGAAGTACTCCGTCAGTCCCCGCGCGATGGCCTGCGCCGCGGCGTCGAGGTTATTTTCGATCCAGCGCGCATCGTCGTAATTGTCGTGATAGCCGAGCTCGATGAGATTTGCGGGGTATCTGGGCCGCCGCACCTCGCCGAGCGTTGTGGTCGCCTGCGTCGTCACCTTTGCAGGCAGCGGGTAGACCATGCGCAGCTGCGCGGCGAAGAGCTCGGCAGCACGCTTTCCGTCGCTGCTCGTGGGATAGTAAAAGACGATGACGCCGCGGTTCTTCCCCGCCTGCCCCTCCCCCGAGGCGTTGGAGTGCAGGGCAAGGTAAAAGTCAAAGCCGCCGAGGCTGTTCGCCTGCGCGATGGACGAGGCCGCGGTCATCTCCGGCGTGTTGCGCACAAAGGAGATGGTGTTTGCGTAAAGGTACGGCTCGAGCGTGTCGGCCAGCAGATTCATCCAGTATTCCTCGCTGCCACTGCCGTCGACATACGGGTTCCAATCCTGCGTGGAGGGACTCAAATAAATTCTGGGCATGTGCAAAACCTCCCGTCGTTTCCAGTCTATGCTTGAAAAGCGGCGCACATGCAAAAAAAGAGACCGCCGAAGCGGTCTCTTTTTCATTAGCAGGATGCTTTGCGTTACACGGACGCAGCCGCCTTGTCCTTCTTGTTCTCGATACGCTGGAGAACGAGGACGGCGACCAGCACCGCAAGACCCGCAAGGTCAGTGACCGTGCCCGGGATGACCATCAGCAGGCCGCCGATGACCAGTGCGACGCGGCTGATCGCCTTCATGTCGCGGATCAGGTAGCCCATCAGGCCGGAGGCGATGGACGCCATACCGAGGGTCGCGGAGATGACGATGGAGGCAACGCTCAGGAACTTGACGTCGTTGCCAACGAAGATCAGGGCGTTATTGTAAGCAAAGATGTAGGGGATGATGAACGCCGCGATGGCGAGACGAGTCGCGTTCCAGGCGGTCTTCATCGGGGGAGCCTTGGCGATGGCGGAACCGGCGTAGGCAGCCAGCGCAACGGGCGGGGTGATGTCTGCGACGATACCGAAGTAGAAGCAGAACATGTGGGCAGCCATCAGGTTGAGACCCATGCCGGAGGCAAGGATCGGCGCGCAGGTGGTGGCCATGATGATGTAGTTCGCGGTGGTGGGAACGCCCATGCCGAGCACGATGCAGCAGAGCATCGTCAGCACGAGAGCGATGATCAGGTGACCGTTGGACAGACCGACGATCGCGCCGATGAGCACCTGGCCGAGACCGGTCATGGTGACGACGCCGGCGATGATACCAGCCATACCGCAGGCGATACCGACGCTCAGGCAGTTCTTGCCGCCGTTTTCAAACGCGTCGATGATGGTGGGCAGGCTCTTGACGTTGGGCTTGCTGATGGCGTAGTTGATAACCAGCAGCGCGAAGGCGATGGCAAGGCAGAGCGTGCTGCCGTTCTCGCCCATGAAGGTGCCCGGCTCGAAGCTGCGGCTCATGAGGGTCATGAACAGAAGCGGGATCAGGGGAACCGCCATGATGAGCTTCTTCTTGCCCTCTTCACGGCTGATCATCGAAACGACAACGCAGTACAGCGTTGCATACACGGCGGCGGTGGCCATCGTGAAGCCGATCATGATCATGTAGACCAGAACGACCAGCGGGAGGATCAGGTAGATCTGCGGGAGCAGGAGCTTCCACTTGGGCAGTTCCTCGCGGGGAAGACCCTTGAGGCCGAGCTTCTTGGCCTTGAAGTGCACGCCGAGGAAGATGCCGAGGAAGTACAGGAATGCGGGCAGGATCGCACGCACGATGATCTTTGCATAGGGAACGCCGACCATTTCCGCCATCAGGAACGCCGCAGCGCCCATGATCGGGGGCATGATCTGACCGCCGGTGGAAGATGCAGCCTCGACCGCGCCGGCAAACTCCGGGGGATAACCGGTCTTCTTCATCATCGGGATGGTGACGGAGCCGGTGGTTACGGTGTTACCGACGGAGGAACCGGAGACCATGCCGCAGAGGGCAGAGGAAACGACCGCGACCTTTGCAGGACCGCCGGAAGCCCAGCCGACCAGCGCGTTCGCGCAGTCGATGAAGAAGTTTGCAACACCCGTGGCCTCCAGGAAGGCGCCGAAGATGACGAACAGCGCAATGTAGGTCGAGCAGACGCCGATCGGGGTGCCGAGGATACCGGTGGTGGTGTAGAAGAGGTTATACATGACGGTCTTTAGGTCCTTGCCTGCGCCGAAGAAGGCGTAGAGCACGAACACCGTCGCCACGCAGATGATCGGCATACCGACCACGCGGCGGCAGCACTCGACCAGGATCAATGTGCCGATGATCGCAAAAACGATCAGAAGGGGAATCGAAACGCCCCCGATCTGCACGACAAAGGTCTTCTGGATACGGGTACCGGCAGACACGATTTTTTCAAGATTTAAGGGGTAGAAGAAGAAACAGAACGCGCCGACTGCCGCCATGACAATGTCGTACCACGGCATGTAGTTGACCTTCTGAGAGCCCTTCTTGATGGGGTAGTAGATGAACACGAGCAGAATGACAAGGCCAAGGAACAGCGGACGGCGCGCACGCTCGTCCATCTTGATCCACATGTTCATCACGATCAGGAAAATGCCGAACAGTGCCGTAAGGACACGCAGGATCTTTCTGGGAGTGCCTTCCCAGACGCGCGTGTTCGACTCACGGTCGTACTTTTTCATGATCGCATCGACGTCTTCCATGGTGCCGACGTCGTTGTCGACTGCAACATTGTTGAGCTTTTCGTTTTCAGCCATGATGCAATTTCCTCCTAATTCTATTTGAGAGCGTCCGTGCGCTCAGACGAGCCAGAATTCGTAATTAAAACGCACAGGCGCGTTTTTTCCACACAAATCACGCAGACTGACATCCTCGCCGTTTACATTGAGTACATGGTCAGAGACCGTACCGACAATGTAGCCGACGTCTGTCCTGTCCTGATGGATGTTTCGAATGACCATTGCCCAGCCCTTGTAATCGGGGCGGTCCACATAGACCTTGTCAAGCGTTTCGCCGGGGTTGAGCTCCGTCTGCACGCCTGCGCCAAAGGAGCAATAGGTCGTCTCCTCCACATAGATCGTTTTGTTTTCGATCTCGTAGGTATCGGTCAGGGGGTATTTGTTCACGGAATGGATAAAGGTCACGGAAAAGCGGTCTCCCTCGCCCATTTTGTACCGGGCGTAGACCTCGCCGGTGTCGCGGTTGCGCAGGGTCAGATAGTAGCCGGAGCGAGGAAGAAGCACGGCGGCCGCTGCAATAATCGTTATTATTGCAGCGGCCGCAATTATGTATTTCCGCAGATGAGAATTCACGTCAATACACGGTAGCGATCCTGCTTACAGGACGCCGATTTCCTTGTAGTACTTCTCAGCACCGGGATGCATGGTGACGGTAGCACCAGCGGAGGCAGCCTCGGGATCGAGGAAGCCGAACTTGGCGTGGCCTTCGGTCAGAGCGTCCTTGTTGTCGAACATGGCCTTGACGAACTCATAAACGACATCCTCGCTCAGCTCTTCGGAGGCAACGAGAGTAGCCTGGATAGCGACGCAGGTGACGTCGGCATCCTGACCGGTGTAGGTGCCGGCAGCCAGATCGTCACGGATCAGGAACGGATATGCCTCCTGGATGGCGGCGAGCTCATCGTCGCTCAGGGAGACGAGGTTGAGGGTGTTGGTGGTGGCATAGTCGACGATAGCGGTCGTGGGAGCACCGGCGACAGTGAAAGCGGCGTCGATCTTGCCGTCCTTGAGCTGGTCAACGCCATCCTGGAAGGAGCCGTTCACCGCTTTGACGTCGTCCTTGGTCAGACCCGCAGCGCCGAGCACCTGCCAGGCGTTGATCTCGGTACCGGAACCAACGTCACCGACGCAGACGGTCTTGCCCTTGAGGTCGGCAACGGAGTTGATGCCGGGCTTGGCAAGGATCTGAACGGTCTCGTTGTAGATACCGGCGACCCAAAGAGCGTTGGTCTCGGGAGCGCCGTCGAAGGAGTTGGTGCCCTCGTGCGCGTAGTTGATAACGTCGGACTGGAGAATGGCCATCTGAGCATCTCCGTCGGTGATCATGTTGACGTTCGCGACGGAAGCGCCGGTGGACTCAACAGAGAGCTTGGAAAGGGTCAGCTTGGAGTCGAGGACGGTCTTGAGAACGCCGCCGACAGCATAGTAGGTACCGGAGGTACCGCCGGTCGCCAGAGTGATCGCGACGGGGGAATCGGAGCTGGGGTCGCCGTCGTTGTTCTGGCTGTCGTCCGTCTTCTCATCGCCGCAGGCGACCAGCGCGAAGACCATCGCGAGAGAGAGGATCAGAGCTAAAAACTTTTTCATACGCAATCTCCTTTTTGATTCTTCCGGCATTCACCGCTTCACCGGCACATGCTCCGCCGCGTGGGGGCGCTTCGGAGCACCTACGTTGGAGAAGCGTTGAATTCCGAAATTTACTTGCCTCTTTCAGGCAATCTCATTATAACCGAATGACAGGTCTATTGCAAGACGTTTTTACTTTTTTGGATATTTCGCCAAATTATCGTTGAATTCCGTCATCATTCGACCGATTATTTCGTTAAATATTTATCAGGTTTCAAATTTTTCTTTAGGTATAAAGAATCAGGGCGGCAAAGCGCCGCCCTGATCCTATGAAAGGCTCAAATGCTAATTATGCAAAATCGGTATGCTATTATTTCTTTTCCTTGTTGTCCACGACCTGCTTGAGAAGCGCGGAGAACTCGTCCATGCTCATCGCGCCGAGGTCGCCGTCCGCGCGGTGGCGCGGGGAAACGGTGCCGTTCTCCATGTCGCGGTCGCCGACGACCACCATGTAGGGGACCTTCTCCATCTGCGCGTCGCGGATCTTGCGGCCGATCTTCTCGTTGCGGTAGTCGACCTCGACGCGGAAGCCCATGTCTTCGAGCTTCTTGGCCTGCTCGGCGCAGTAGTCGGCGGCGCGGTCGGTAACGGGCAGGAAGCGCACCTGCTCGGGTGCCATCCACGTCGGCAGCGCACCGGCATACTCCTCGATGAGGTAGGCGAGCGTGCGCTCATAGCAGCCGAGAGACGTGCGGTGGATGATGTACGGCAGCTTCTTCTCGCCGTTTTCGTCGATGTAGTACATGCCGAAGCGCTCGGCGAGCAACATGTCGATCTGGATGGTGACGAGGGTGTCTTCCTTGCCGTAGACGTTCTTATACTGGATGTCGAGCTTCGGGCCGTAGAATGCGGCCTCGTCGATGCCGACGGTGTAGTCGACGTCGAGGTCCTTGAGGATGCGCTCCATCACGCTCTGGGCGTGATCCCACTGCTCCTTCGTGCCCTCGTACTTGTTGTTCGGGTTCGCGGGATCCCACTGGGAGAAACGGAACGTGCACTTGTCAAGAAGGCCGACGGTGCCGAGGCAGTACTTGGCAAGGTCGAGGCAGCCCTTGAACTCCTCTTCGAGCTGGTCGGGACGCAGGACGAGGTGGCCTTCGGAAATCGTGAACTGACGCACGCGGATGAGGCCGTGCATCTCGCCGGAATCCTCGTTGCGGAAGAGCGTCGAGGTCTCGCCCAGGCGCATCGGCAGGTCGCGGTAGGAGCGCTGGCGGTTCAGGTAGACCTGATACTGGAACGGGCAGGTCATCGGGCGCAGGGCGAAGCACTCCTTCGTCTCGTCATACGGGTCGCCGAGGATGAACATGCCGTCGAGATAGTGATCCCAGTGGCCGGAGATCTTGTAAAGGTCGCGCTTGGCCATGAGCGGGGTCTTGGTGAGAAGATAGCCGCGCTTCTGCTCGGTATCCTCGACCCAGCGCTGGAGCACCTGCACGACGCGCGCGCCCTTGGGCAGCAGCACCGGAAGGCCCTGACCGATGCAGTCGACGGTGGTGAAGTATTCGAGCTCGCGGCCGAGCTTGTTGTGGTCGCGCTTGACGGCCTCCTCGCGCTCTTTGAGGTAGGCGTCCAGCTCTTCCTTCTTCGGGAAAGCGACGCCGTAGATGCGCTGGAGCACCTCGCGGTTCGAGTCGCCGCGCCAGTAGGCGGCGTTGCAGGCGGTCAGCTTGATGCCGTTGCCCTTGATGCGGCCGGTGGAGTCGAGGTGCGGACCGGCGCAGAGGTCGGTGAACTCGCCCTGCTTGTAGAAGCTGATGACGGCGTCCTCGGGCAGGTCGTTGATGAGCTCGACCTTGAACGGCTCTTCCTTTTCTTCCATAAACTTGATGGCCTCGGCGCGCGGGAGCTCAAAGCGCTCGAGCTTGAGCTTTTCCTTGCAGATCTTGCGCATTTCGGCCTCGATCTCAGCCAAATTCTCCGGCGTGAAGGAGAACGGGGCGAGCATATCATAGTAGAACCCGTTGTCGATGCTCGGGCCGATGGCGAGCTTCACCTCGGGCCAGAGGCGCTTGACGGCCTGCGCCAGCACATGGGAGCAGGTGTGCCAATAGGTCTTGCGGTACTCGGGATTTTCAAACGAGAACTGGTTCTCTTCGCTGATCTTGACTTCTTCAGACATGTTATTTACCTCCATTTTCATTTGAGGGTGCAAAAAAGCTCCACCCCCGATGTTCTCAGGGGTGAAGCATTCAAATACTCCACGGTTCCACCCTGCTTGCGCGTTGCGCGCCGCTTGTGTCCGCTGTAACGGGCGATCCCGTCCCGCTTGTTTCGCGGGCGGCTCAAGGGTGGTACTGCCGGTCTCTTCCGCAGGATGCTCACAGCAAATGCATCCCTCTCTGCGCGGGGAAATATCGGTTTCTTCCCTATCCGTGCCATTTTGATGATGGGAGTGTACACCCGTCGCGCGCGTTTGTCAAGCAAAAAGTGCGCACAGTGTGCGCACTTTTACAGAAATTTCATCAGAATTCGGGCGGACGGTTCTTGGGCGGCTTGCCGTCGTCCTCGTCTCTGCCGAGAATGCCCGAAAAGAGTTTTTTGCGCTTTGCACGCCTTTCCTCCTCTTTTTGCTTCTGCTCCGCCTTGTAACGCTCGATCGACTCCAGCTCTTCAATGCGCTCGCGCGCAACAGCGCGCAGCATATCCGGATTGGCATCGTAAACGATCGCACGCAACTCGTCCATCGTCATTTCCTCGCAGGCATCCCGAAAGCGCTTTTCGCGCACGTCCTCCGGCTCAAAGAATGCCATGCGGCCGCACCACGAGCAGATGTACATATCCACCTCGACATGATCGGTCCAGAGATTCGAACCGAGGCTTGAGCCGTTCATCTCGAGGGTCTGCTTCCCCTGAGGCTTCATTTCGTGTCCGCAGACGCAAAGCTTACCGAGCATATCGTTCCTCCTTTTTATGCACTTCCTGCTTGGGAATGTCATCGTAAAAGGCAAAGGTCTCTTCAAAGAGCTTCTCGCCGTAGGCGCGCAGCTTCTCGCAGTATTCATCGTAGGCGGTGAGCATCTGCCGCGCTTCGTCCGTCAGTACCGCGCCGCCGCCGTGCTTGCCGCCCGCCGTGGAGGTCAAAAGATGGAAGCCCAGCCCGTCCTCGGCATTGCGGACGACCGTCCACGCCTTGGAATAGGCCATGGACATCGACAGCGCCGCCGCGCGCAGCGAATGCAGCTCGTCTACGCGCTTCAAAAGCTGGGACACGCCGGGGCCAAAGCATTTCTGGTCGGAAAACACACGGGCGGAGAGAACAACGCGGAGCTCACGATCCATAGGGCGGCACTTCCTTTCTGTTGTATTTCATTATATCCAGGTGAATGCGGTTCGTCAATACGGCAAAAGCTAAGCGGGAGCATACCGCTCCCGCTTTCTTCACTTTAAGGTGTTGTAGTGCGTATTTTCGCCGTCGAACAAAAAGCCGTCCGTGTCGTGCACGCGGCCGTTCGACAGCATCTGCCGGTAACGCACATCGTTCGAGATTCCATTGATATTTGTGCCTGTCAAACTGCGGCCGTTGCTGCGCAGCTGCGCGTTCGCGCTCTTTTCCGTCTCGGGATTCAGATAGGTCTTGCCGTAGAGGTTGCCGTTTTCGTGCGTGATGGTCTTGTCGCTGCCAAAATAGCGGCTGCGGTCGCTGGCGCTCGCGGCGGCATTGCGGCGGTCGACGCTGCGTGTCGTATTCTCTCCGTCGCCGTCCATGTCGTCGCCCATCATGCCGTCGCCGGTCACGCTGTCGTCTTTTTTGTTTTCGCCGCTCATGTCGTCACCGGACGCGTTGTCGTCCTTCTTATTGCTGTCCGCCGCGCCGTTGTCGGTCGTACCGGTCGACGGGCCGTTGGCGGTGTTGCTGTCCTTCTTCTCCCCGCAGCCCGCGAGCGAGAAGAGCAGCAGCGCCGTCACAAAAAGCATGGCAAGGGTCTGCTTCATTGCTGCATTTCTCCTTACGTTCATCTCCCGCGATACCCAAGCAATAGTATGCGCACGAAGCAGCAAGAAACCAGACGTAAATTTTGTCAAAACGCATGTCACCGACACCAACTCGGCAAAAACCCTCGCAGAGTTTCGCGCCCATAGGCGCGAAATAATTATAATTATTTTTCTGACGACATGTGCGTCAGAAAAATACTTCTCGCCCGCAAGTGTGGAAATTGCTTGCCTGCGGCAAGCAATTTCTGCGCGCAGCGGGTGTAAAAAGCAAAAAAAGAGGACACCTTACGGTGTCCTCTTTTTTTGAGTATTTTACTTGCTCGCCTTCGCGGCCTTGAAGGCCTCGATCAGCATCGGGGTGACCTTGAACAGGTCGCCGCAGATGCCGTAGTCGGCGATCTCGAAGATCGGCGCGGTGTCGTTCTTGTTGACCGCGATGATGCACTCGGACTCGCTCATACCGGCCTTGTGCTGGATGGAGCCGGAGATACCGAGAGCGACGTAGACCTTCGGGTGGACGGTCTTACCGGTCTGACCGACCTGATGGTCGGCAGTGAGCCAGCCGGAGTCGATGGCAACACGGGAGCCGCCAACAACGCCGCCGAGCACATCGGCGAGCTCGTGAGCGAGCTTGATGCCGCCCTCGACGTCCTTGGAGATACCACGGCCGACGGAGACGATGTAGTCAGCGCCAACCAGGTCGACGAGCTTCTTGGCAGCCTTGACGACCTCGACGACCTCAGTCTGGAGATCGGCGGCGTCGAGCTTGACGTCGTACTTGGTGACCTTAACGGCCTTGGCCTTCGCCTCGTCGTAAGCAGCCTTCTTCATAACGCCGGGACGGACCGTCGCCATGGAGGGACGGAAGCGCGGGCAGATGATGGTAGCCATCAGGTTGCCGCCGAACGCGGGACGGGTCATCTTCAGGTCGCGAGAGACATCGTGGTCCTTACCCATGACCTTCGCGGTGGCCATGCCGTCGATCTTGGCCTCGGGCAGCGTGGAAGCGCCGCGCAGGAAGTCCTTGTAGATGGGCATGTCAACGTCGAGGTGGGTGCAGTCGGCGCAGAGACCGGTGTGCAGACGGGCTGCGCAGCGGGGGCCGAGGTCACGGCCGATGTTGGTCGCGCCGATGAGGAAGGCCTCGGGCTTCATCTCGGAGATGACGTCGCAGATGACCTTGGCATAGGCGTCGGTGGTGTAGTTCTTCAGCAGGGGGTGGTCGCAGACGATGACCTCATCAGCGCCGTAGCCGCCAATGCTCTCGGCGAGATCGCCGACATTGTCGCCGACCAGCAGACCGCAGAGCTTCACGCCCAGCTCGTCCGCCAGCTTGCGGCCTTCGGAGATCAGCTCATAGGAGGTGGACATCATCTGGCCCTGACGCTGTTCGCAGAAGACCCATACGTTCTTGAACTCTTCGATCTTGGAGGAGTCATAGTTGGGGTTAGCAAGTTTCACTTCGTTACGCATCGTATTGATCTCCTTTCCTTAAATGATGTGTTTTTCGAGCAGGATGCCGGCGAGCTTCTCGCAGGTAGCCATGTCGTTGCCCTCGAGCATCTGACCGGCGCCCTTCTGGGGAGGCGTGAAGGAGGTCAGGATGTTGGTCGGGGAGCCCTTGAGGCCGATGGTGGTAGCGTCGATGAGGGGGTGATCCTTCAGGGCGTTGTAGTCCAGAACGGTCATGGGCTTGGAGTAGCACTCAAACACACCGGAGACGCTCATGTAACGCGGAGTATTGAGCTCCTTGATGCAGGTGATCAGGCACGGAGTCTGAGCCTTGATGGTCATGTAGCCGTCCTCGAGCATGCGCTTGACGGTCAGGGTGTCGCCTTCCTTCTTCACGTCGGCGGCGTAGGTGATCTGGGGCAGGTGCAGCTTCTCAGCGATCTGAGGACCGACCTGAGCGGTATCACCATCGATAGCCTGACGGCCGCAGAAGACGATGTCGTCGTCATCGAGACCGATGGTGTCGAGAGCGGCGGCAAGGATCTGGGAGGTGGCGTAAGTATCGGAACCGCCGAACTCACGGGCGGAAACGAGATAGCCGTCATCAGCGCCCATGGCCATCAGCTCGCGCAGCATGCCTTCTGCCGGCGGGGGACCCATGGTGACGACGGTGACCGTGCAGCCCAGCTCATCCTTGAGCTTGAGAGCGGCCTCAACAGCGTTCATATCATCGGGGTTGATGATGGTCTGCATGGAAGCGCGGTTCAGGGTACCATCGGGATTGACGGCAACCTTACCGGAGGTATCGGGGACCTGCTTAACGCAAACAAGAATCTTCATTATATCTTTACCTCCTTTTTTAGTTCACACCAAGATACTTGGCAACGACCATACGCTGGACTTCGGAAGTGCCCTCGTAGATCTCGGTGATCTTGGCATCGCGCATCATGCGCTCAACGGGATACTCACGGGTGTAGCCATAGCCGCCGAAGAGCTGAACAGCGCGGCGGGTGACGTCGGAAGCGGTCTCGGCCGCGAAGAGCTTGGCCATGGCAGCGTCCATGGAGTAATCCTCGTGATTCTGCTTCTTCATAGCGGCAGCGTAAACGAGGTACTGGGCAGCCTGAGTGCGGGTGTGCATGTCGGCCAGCTGGAACTGGGTGTTCTGGAACTGGCTCAGGCGGCGACCAAACTGGATACGCTCCTTGGTGTACTTGACAGCCTCGTTGATGGCGCCTTCGGCAAGACCGAGAGCCTGGGAGGCGATACCGATACGGCCGCCGTCGAGGGTCTTCATGGCGATCTTGAAGCCTTCGCCTTCCTTACCGAGCAGGTTCTCCTTGGGGACGACGCAGTCTTCGAAGACGAGGTCGCAGGTAGAGCTGCCGCGGATACCCATCTTCTTCTCGTGCTTACCGGTGGAGAAGCCGGGGAAGTCCTTCTCAACGATGAAGGCGGTGATACCGTGGTTGCCCTTGCTCTTGTCGGTCATGGCGAACACGACGAAAGTGGAGGCAACGTTACCGTTGGTGATGAAGCACTTGCTGCCGTTGAGGACGTAGTCGCCGTTCTCGTTCTTGACAGCGGTGGTCTGCTGGCCGGAGGCGTCGGTACCGGCGCCGGGCTCGGTCAGACCGAACGCACCGATCTTGCGGCCGGACAGAAGGTCAGGCAGATACTTCATCTTCTGCTCCTCGGTGCCGTTCTCGAAAATGGGAGCGCAGCAGAGGGAGGTGTGGGCGGAAACGATAACAGCGGTGGTGCCGCAAACCTTAGCGAGCTCCTCCACGCACATGGCATAACTGAGAACATCGCCGCCGGCGCCGCCGTACTGCTTCGGGAAGTAAATACCCATCATGCCGAGCTTGGCCATCTTTTCGACGGTCTCCATGGGGAAGCGCTCTTCCTCATCGAGTTCCTCAGCTAAAGGCTTGACTTCATTTTCTGCAAATTCGCGATACATTTTGCGGACCAGCAGATGTTCTTTGGACAGATGGAAATCCATAGTCTTTTGCTCCTTCACTATAAAAATAATTGGATTGTCTAATTTTTCACAAATCAGTTCCGTGACTCTCATTATATCCTGTGCGTTTCATTTTCGCAAGGGGAACTATCATTCCTTTTTGGAATTCGTGCTTTTTGCCGAATTCATTAAAGCCTTTTTGACATTTCCGTTCCTTTTGTGACAGTTTTCTGTCATTTTCAGGAATCCTTTCCATTCCAAAAGAGAAAAGGAGAGGCAGTTTTTGTAAACTGCCTCTCCTTTTTATCCTTTTAGGGACGGATTACTTCTTGCTGTAATCGTAGAAGCCCTTGCCGGACTTCTTGCCGAGCTGGCCGCCGCGGACCATCTTCTTGAGCAGCAGAGCGGGACGATACTTCGGATCGCCGGTCTCGCTGTAGAGGACGTTCATAATGGCGAGGCACACGTCAAGGCCGATGAAGTCGCCCAGGGCGAGGGGGCCCATGGGGTGGTTCGCGCCGAGCATCATGGCCTTGTCGATATCCTCGACAGAGGCAACGCCGGTCTCGACCAGGCCGATGGCCTCGTTGATCATCGGGATCAGGATCTTGTTGACGACGAAGCCCGGAGCCTCAGCGACCTCGACAGGCTCCTTGCCGATCTCCTTGGAGAGGTTGTAGATGAAGTCGAAGGTCTCCTGCGTGGTGTTGGCGCCGCGGATGACCTCAACGAGCTTCATGCTGGGCACGGGGTTGAAGAAGTGCATGCCGATGACGGCGTGCTTCAGGCCGAGACCCATCTCGGTGACAGACAGAGAAGAGGTGTTGGTCGCGAAGACGGTGCTCTCCTTGCACATCTCGTCGAGCTCGCCGAGGAGCTGACGCTTGGTGTCCATGTTCTCCGCCACGCACTCGATGACGAGGTCGGTGTCCGCCGCGGCAGACTTCTCCTCGACGAGGATGTTGTTCAGGATGGCGTCCTTGGCCTCTTCGGTCATCTTGCCCTTCTCGACGCGCTTCTGCAGGGAAGCGGCGAGCTTATCCTTGTGGCGCTGAGCGGAAGCGACGCTGGAAGCGTACATCAGAGCGGTGTGGCCCTTGGCCGCGAAGACCTGAGCGATGCCGCTGCCCATGGTGCCGGCGCCGAAAACTGCAACTTTCATTGTGTGTATCCTCCTACAATATAAATAGATAATTCTATGGAATCACTTGTTGATAAAGGGCTCGTGCTTGCGCTTTTCGAGGAAGGCGCCCATGCCCTCCTGCTGGTCGGCGCTCTGGAAGCAGGAGCCGAAGGCCTTCTCCTCGATCACGACGGCGCGGTCAATGTCGACCTGAAGACCGTCGTTGATGGCCTGCTTGGACGCGCGCACCGCGATGGGCGCGTTGCCAGCGATCTGGCCGGCGAGCTTTTCCGCCGCGGCGTAGAGGTCAGAAAGCGGATAGACCGCGTTGACAAGGCCGATGCGGTAGGCCTCGTCCGCCTTGATGTTGCGGGCGGTGTAGATCATCTGCTTGGCCATGCCGGGGCCGACGAGGCGGGCAAGGCGCTGTGTGCCGCCAAAGCCCGGCGTGATGCCAAGGCCTGTCTCGGGCTGGCCGAAGACGGCGGTATCGGAGCAGATGCGGAAGTCGCAGCTCATCGCGAGCTCGCAGCCGCCGCCGAGGGCATAGCCGCCCACCGCCGCGATCGTCGGGATGGGGAACGCTTCGAGCTTGCGCATGACGTCGTTGCCCTGCTTGCCGAAGGCCTCGGCCTCCTCCTTGCTGAGCTCCTTCATCTGCGCGATGTCCGCGCCGGCGACAAAGGACTTCTCGCCCGCGCCGCGGACGATCAGGCAGCGGATCTCGCTTAAGTCCACCGCGTCGAGCGCGGCATCGAGATCGGCGAGCACCTGAGAATTGAGCGCGTTGAGCGCCTTTTCGCGGTCAATGATGAGATAGGCAATGTTGCCCTTGGGTTCATATTTGACAAAAGACATCGTGTGTCTCCTCCTGTCTTCTTCAACTGCCCCCTATTATATTGGCGGCAAGGCATATTTGCAAGAGAAAAATCACTTTTTTCAAAAAAGTTTCACACTTTTCCGGCGTCATTGCAAGAAACGTTGCATTTTCAATGATCTTTTCTCCCAATGCAGCAACTCTTGTATAAAATTTTTAAAATGACTTGTCTCTTGCACCAATTTTCGATATGATAGGCTTTAATTATAGGAAAACGAGGTTCATTCTATGCGAATGCGCAAAAAGAAAAACCTGCTTCCCCGCATGGAGCGGTGCGGGGCGTATCAGATCAAGGACCCCTACGAGCGCAAGGGCCGCTGGCACGACTTGATGCCCGAGGCGAAGGAGATCCGCGTGGAGCTCGGCTGCGGCAAGGGCCGCTTCACCGTCGAGACGGCCGCGGCGGAGCCCGACGTGCTGCTCATCGCGGTCGAAAAGGTGCCCGACGCGATGGTCGTCGCGATGGAGCGCGCGGCGAAAGCAGAGCTGCACAACGTCTTCTTCATCGACATCGACGCCAACCAGCTGCCCGAAATTTTCGATGCAGGCGAGGTCGACCGCATCTATGTCAACTTCTGCGACCCGTGGCCTCCCAAGCGGCAGGCCAAGCGCCGGCTGACGCACGGCAATTTCTTGAAGCTCTACCGCAAGGTGCTCAAGGACAACGGCCAAATTCATTTCAAGACCGACAACGACCCGCTGTTTGAGTGGTCGATCGAGGAGATCCCGCAGTTTGGCTTCGAACTCTCTGAGGTCACACGCGATCTGCACGCGAACGGACAGCGCGGCGTGATGACCGACTACGAGGCCAAATTCTATGCCGAGGGCAAGAACATCAACCGCTGCGTCGCCACGATGCAGCCGTGGGAAGAGCCCGAGGAAGAGGATACGCCCGAAGAGGCGGACGAAACGGCTGAATAAAAGGAAGGCTTTCAGCCTTCCTTTTTGCTTTCTTCCAGATACGGCGAATACATCATCACCGCGTCGTTCACGGCGACAGGCGTCTCCGCGAGCAGCTTGCCCTGCAAATCAAACGTCTGCCGGTAGAGCTCGTTGTGGCGGATGTAGCCGCCCCAGTACTGCGCGCGCATCTCGTGGTTGCGCTCGACGACCGCATAGCGCTCGGTCGGCTCGGCGCTCACGCGCCACTCGCCCTCAAGGTCTGTTTTGCCGACGCGGACGCGCATCTGATAGGTGTCCTGTGTGTCGTTGCGGATCATCAGGTCAAGATAGGGGTAAAAGCAGGTCGCACCGCTGCCGAAGGGCTGCGTGCGGTTCGCGTCGGGAAAGACGTCGTAGCCGTGGCGGTGGCGCTCGACGACCGTGAGCGGCGTGTGCAGCGTCATCCAGTAGATGAGGTTTGAGAGCTGGCAGAGCCCGCCGCCCGTCGCGGCCAGATACCCGCCGTTGCGCAGGATCATGCCGGGCAGATACCCCTTCCCCGCCGTCGGCTTTCCGATGAGATACCAGTAGCTCATCGTTTCACCGGGGCGCAGCAAAAGCCCGTCGAGCCGCGCACAGGCGAGGCGGAGATTCGTCACCTTGTTGCGCTGGAGCTGCATGTCGACGTCCCTGAGCTTTCGCATGAGCGGCGTATGGTGGGAAAACGCCTGATATGCTAAATCTTCCCCGCTGCGCTCGCGCGCAAAATGCTTCCGCATCGAAAGCCATCTGAGTTTTCGCTGCGCGCTAAAATACGCGCCGCCGAGCTTCAGCCGCAAATTAGAGCGTTTTTTCGGTTCGCGGACGGTCATATGCTTCCCTCCCCTGTTTTTCTGCTTTTATAGACGCAAAACGGCGGGAAAAAGTTCCAACATTTTCTTATTTCAGGCTCATCACGTAGATTTGACACGGGTTCCACTCGTCCCAGAGCGTCGGGAATACCTCAAACTCGCCAAAACCGAGGGCGAGATAGAAGCGGTTCGTCGCGTCGTACTCAGGGTACTTCCCCATCTGCACGGTCTTGACCTGCAAAAACGAGTAGCCAAGCTCCTTCGCCCGCTGCTTCGCTGCGGCAAAGAGCATCTTGCCGACGCCGCGGCGATGGTATTCTTTCAGCACGCCCATGACATAGAGTTCCGCCGTATCCCTCCCCGTTTCGGCAAGGTAAAGGAAGCCGGCGGCGTTCTCGCCGTCGAACGCGGCGAAAAACGGCTGCTTAACACTCTTTTCGATGTATTCCTCGCGCGCCTCTGGAATGCCAAACCAGTCGGGCAGTGCTTCTAAAATCAAGCGCGTAATGCGCCGCTTGTCATCGGAAGTCGTAATTTCTCTGATCTCCATAGTTCTCTCCATTTTAAATATTCAGTCTGCAAAAAAAGCGGTATGGCATTGCCATACCGCTTTTTGATGTACGTTACCGCTGGCCCTTGTCGTAGGGGATGCCCTCGGCCTTGGGGGCGCGGGAGCTCTTGGACGTGAACGCCAGCACGAGCAGCGTGACGATGTAGGGCAGCATGCGGTAGAGATGGGCGCTGATGCCGATCTCCGCCAACATGAAGACGCCGTCGCCGTTGATGTCGATGCTCGCGTAGCTCGCCGCGATGCACTTGAAGAGGCCGAACAGCAGCGAGGAGGCCGCGATATTCACGGGCTTCCAGTTGCCGAAGATCATAACGGCCAGTGCGAGGAAGCCGAAGCCCGCAACGTCGCCGTTCGAGGCGCAGTTTGCCGTTGTCAGCGCATAGACGAAGCCGCCCATGCCCGCGAGCGCGCCGGAAATGGTCGTGCCCGCGTAGCGCATCTTGTAGACGTTGATGCCCAGCGAATCCGCCGCCTGGGGATTTTCGCCGCAGGCGCGCAGGCGCAGGCCGAAGCGCGTCTTATAGAGCAGGATCGACAGGATGATGAAAAGCAGGATGCAGACGTAGGTCGCAAGGTAGACCTTGTTGACGAACGTCTCGCCGAAAAAGCCGAGGTCGGTGTTCTTGTCGATGCCGAGCGTAGACTTTTTGATCATGAACCAGCTCGCCGCGTCGCCCGTGAGCATCTGCAGCGTATTCTGGTTGGCGATGATGCGGATGAAGAACAGCACGAGTGCGGGGGCCATTAGGTTCAGCGCCGTGCCGCCGATGGTCTGGTCGGCACGCAGGTTGATAGAAGCAAAGCTCAGAAGCAGCGAGAACAGCGCGCCGAAGGCCGCCGCGACCAGCATCGTGAGAAGCTCCACGCCCTGAAGTGCGACCCAGTTGCCGCTCTGCTTGAGGGAGAGGATGGCGTCGCTCGTCTGCAAAATGCGCACGAACCAGACGCCGATGAATGCGCCGAAGACCATGATACCTTCGAGCGCCAGGTTGATGATACCGCTGCGCTCGGCGAACACGCCCGCAAGCGCCACGATCATCAGAGGGACGGCATAAATGAGCGTCTGCTGAATGAGGAATGTCATTTCGCGTCGCCTCCTTTCTCCGTTTCCGCTTGTGCACCGGCTGGTGCGGAAGCTGCCGCCGGTGTGGGCTCCGCGTTGGCATCCGCGCCGTCGTCCTTCTTCTTGCCGAGCTTGCCGATCCACATCTTGATGACCAGCGAGAAGGCGCTGAGATACACGATGACGGCGATGATGACGTTCGTGATGTACTCGTTATAGGCCGTCAGGTTCGTCAGCTGCAGGCCCGAGATATCGAGCATCGACATGAACAGCGCCGTGAAGATGATGCCGATGGGGTTACAGGAGGCGAGCATCGCAACAGGGATGCCGTTGAAGCCGATGGCAGGGAGCGACTGGTACGTGGACCAGAAGAACTCTGTGTTGCCGGAGAGATAGTAGAGCGAAGCGCCCGCCGCGCTCAGTCCGCCCGCGATCGCCATGGAGATGACGATGTTACGCTTGTCGGCGATACCGGCGTAGCGCGCGGCATGACGGTTGGAGCCGCAGGCTTTGAGCTGATAGCCGAACGTCGTCTTGGACATCATCACGTAAACGGCGACTGCAAAGACGATGGCGATGAGGATGCCGCCGTTGACCTGGGAGTTCGGGAAGAGCTTGTCAAGGCCCATCTTCGCGGTGGCAACGCCGTTGTAGGTCGTCTTGTAGATGTAGCCGGTCTTGGTGGACTCGGTGACGTTCTTAAAGTTGCTGATATCAAAGAGCCACGTGACGAGGTTCGCCGCGATCCAGTTCGTCATGATGCAGGCGAGCACCTCGTTGATGTTGAGCAGGGCCTTGAAAAGGCCGGGGATCGCGCCCCAGATCGCGCCCGCGAGCGTGCCGCCGAGAAAGGCGAGCAGCCAGATGAGCGTGGTGGACATCGTCTCAGACGGAAGACCGAGGGCGATGGAGAGCGACACGAGCGTACCGATGAGGTACTGGCCCGGCGCGCCGATGTTGAAAAGGCCTGTTTTATACGCCATGCCGACGGAAAGGCCCGTCATGATGAGCGGCGCGGCACGGAAGAGCATGTTGCCGATATTCGTCGGGTTGAAGCCCCACGTCAGCGTGCCGGAGGCGTCGCGTCCCGTGGAGAACAGGCCGCCGAACACGATGCGGAGGCCGTCCCACGCCGAGGAGAGCGAGAGGTTCGGGCTCGTGAGACCAACGATCAAAATGACGATGCTGCCGACGGCGAGGCCAATCAGGATCGAGAGGACGGACGCCGCGACGGTCTTGAAGCTTTCGCTTTGCAGGAAGTGTTCTTTTTTCATACGGCCGCCTCCTCCTTCGCCATGCGCTTGGCGCCGGCCATGTAAAGGCCGAGCTCTTCGACGGTGGTTTTCTTCGGGTCGAGCTCGCCGACGATCTCACCCTCATACATGACGAGGATGCGGTCAGAGAGGCTCATGACCTCGTCCAGCTCGAGCGAAACGAGCAAAATCGCCTTGCCGCGGTCGCGCTCGGCGACGAGCTGGCTGTGGATGAATTCGATGGCGCCGACGTCAAGGCCGCGCGTGGGCTGCACGGCGACGATGAGGTCCTTGTCGCGGTCGACCTCGCGGGCGATGATGGCCTTCTGCTGGTTGCCGCCGGACATGGAACGCGCGCGCGTAATCGCGCCCTGGCCGCTGCGCACGTCGAACTTGTCGATCAGGTAGTTGGCATAGTCGCGCACAGCCTTGTTGTTAATAAAGCCGTGGTTTTCAAAGCGCGGCTCGTTGAAGCGCTGGAGCACCATGTTCTGCTCGAGTGTGAAGTCGAGCACGAGGCCGTGCTTGTGGCGGTCTTCGGGAATGTGGCTCATGTGCTCGCCGCGGTGGCGGATAGAGGCATGAGAGATATCCTTGCCGCAGAGGGTGATCGTGCCGGAGGACGGCTTGTCAAGGCCTGTCAGGCCGTAGACAAGCTCCGTCTGACCATTGCCGTCGATACCGGCGATGCAGACGATCTCTCCCGCGCGGACGGTGAAGGAAACGTCGTTCACGGCGTTGCGCTTCTGCACGTGGGAGTGGACGCAGAGGTGGTCGACCTTCAAGACCTCGCCCGCAGGCTTGGCCTCGTCCTTCGTGACCTCGAGCTGCACGGGGCGGCCGACCATCATGTTGGAAAGCTCCTGCTTGGTGGTCTCGCTCGTGTTGACCGTGCCGATATACTTGCCCTTGCGCAGGACGCTCACGCGGTCGGAGACCTCCATGATCTCGTTGAGCTTGTGGGAGATGAACAGGATGGATTTGCCTTCGCGGGCAAACTCCTTCATCGTGGCCATCAGCTCTTCGATCTCCTGCGGAGTGAGCACCGCGGTCGGCTCGTCGAAGATGAGGATCTCGTTGTCGCGATACAGCATCTTCAGAATTTCGACGCGCTGCTGCATGCCGACTGTGATATCCTCGACCTTGGCGTCAAGGTCGACGTTCAGGCCGTAGCGCTTCGAGATCTCTTCGACCTTTTTGCGTGCCTCTTTCTTCTGCAAAAAGCCGCACTTCGTCGTCTCCGCGCCGAGGATGATGTTGTCGAGCACCGTGAAAACGTCCACCAGCTTGAAATGCTGGTGCACCATGCCGATGCCGAGCGCGGTGGCGTCGTTCGGGTCCTTGATGGACACGACCTTGCCGTCTTTTTTGATGATGCCCTCCTCCGGCTGATAAAGTCCGAAGAGAACCGACATTAAGGTCGATTTTCCCGCGCCGTTTTCACCGAGCAGGGCGTGGATCTCGCCCTTTTTGAGCTGTAAGGTGATGTTGTCATTGGCGATAATACCGGGGAATTTCTTCGTGATATTCAGCATTTCGATCGCATACTGATTCTCCAAGTTTTTTCGCCCTCCTTCCGTTTTGATGGCCCGCACGCGCTGCGCTGCGAGGACGGAAACCATAACTACATTATACTATATCACGTTTTCCGATGAAAAGCAAAAGGTTTTCGCATGTCTTTCCCTGTCAGAAATGTGAAAAAGAACGGAAGACCGAAGTCTTCCGTTCTTTTATGTATGCGCTATTGGGAATTAGCCGCCGATGTAGTTGACGTTGACGTTGCTCAGGCCGGCGGTGGAGGGGTCAGCCATCTCGGAGTTGTTGTCGATGGTGATGTCGCCGTTGAGGACCTTCTGGAAGAGGTCTTCATAGTCAGCAACGGAGAAGTTCTCCATGGACCAGGTAGCGGTCGGCAGGCCGACAGCATTCTCAGCAACGCCCAGAGAGGTGGCAGCATTGCCGATCTCGTCCCAGGTGCCGTCGTAGACCTTGGCGATCGCCCAGGAGGCAGCGTCGCTCAGGCCCTTCATAGCGGAAGTGACGACAGTCTCGGACTCGCTGGACTGGTCGACGTCGACGCCGACGACCTTGCCGTCCTCAGCGGAAGCGGCAGCGACGACGGACTGGAACATGGAACCGCCGCAGGCGAAGACGATCTCAGTGCCGTTGGAGTACCAGCCGGAGACCATGGTCTGCAGCTCGGGGGAAGCCTGGAAGGAAGCGCCGTACTCCCAGGAGTAGTTCAGGTCGACGGTCTTATCCATTTCCTTAGCAGCGTCGTTGGCGCCCTGAGCAAAGCCCCAGCCGTAACGGATGCAGGCGGGGTTCGTGCCGCCGCCGCCGCCGGTGAAGCCGAGCTTCTCATAGCCTTCCTTGACGACAGCGTAACCGGCGAAGTAGCCGCACTGCTCTTCGTTGAAGGCGATGCCCGCAACGTTGTCAAGGCCGAGGGACCAACCGTCGATGAAGACGAACTTGGTGTCGGTGAATTCCTTAGCGGCCTTCTCGAGGGCCGTGCCCTGCATGAAGCCGGCGCAGACGATGACCTTGGCGCCGCCGTCCACGGCAGCCTTCATGGCGTCGTAACGGTCGTCATCGGTAGCCTGATCGCCGTTGGCGGGCTGATAGTACTTGTAGCTCAGGCCGTTGTTGGCGGCATAGAGCTTCACGCCGTCGAAGGTGCCCTGGTTGAAGGACTTATCCTTCAGCTGGCCGACGTCGGTGACGAACGCGATCTCATACTTGCCGTCTTCGGACGTCATGTTGTCGTCGATATCGTCAGGATTGGTGTAAGTGGTGGTCCCGCCCTGCTGATCGTCGGTGTTGTTGTCCTGGTTGTCGTCGGTCTTCTTATCACCGCAGGCAACGAGGGACAGAACCATGACGAGAGCGAGAAGCAGTGCAAAAAACTTCTTCATTCTTCTATCCTTCCTTATTTTTCCGGTCGGCGGCGGGCCGCTCTCCGGTTTATTTTGAAGTGCGGACGCACTTCGTCTGACAGTATAGCAAAAGCAAAGGGGAGAATCAAGTCCGATTCTCCCCAATTTTACTTTTTTGTGATAATTGATGGGATTCTTTACAAAAAGTCCACACTTTTTACACGTTATTTTCTCAGTCGAGCTTCAGGTCGCCGTCCTTGACCCAGCCGAGGCGGCGGCAGACCATATTGATGAGCGGAGCAAGGATGGCGGGCAGCACGATGGCGACGAGGATGAGACCCAGCCAGTCAAAGCCCGTTGGGCTCATGGCCGCCGCGCCCTTGGCGACAGCCTCCTCGCTCGGAGAGACCCAGCCCGTCCACACGCCGATGAGGCCGCACAGGCCGCAGGTGCCCATACCGGAGTTGATCGGTGCACCGTTCATCTCAAGATGGAACACGCACGTGGCGATGGGGCCGGTGATGGCGGAGGCGAGCGTCGGCGCGATCCAGACGCGGGGATTTCTGACAATGTTGGGCATCTGGAGCATCGACGTGCCGAGGCCCTGAGAGACAAGGCCGCCCCAGCGGTTTTCCTTGAAGCTCATCACGGCGAAGCCGACCATCTGCGCGCAGCAGCCTGCAACGGCCGCGCCGCCGGCAAGACCGGTCATCTTCAGCACCGCGCAGATGGCGGCGGAGGAGATGGGCAGCGTGAGCGCGACGCCCACGAGCACGGAGACGGCAATGCCCATCCAGAACGGCTGGAGCCTGGTCGCGTTGTCGATGACGAGACCGAAGGCGGAGGCGGCTGTGCCGATGGGCGGCGCGATCCACTTGGCGAGCGCGACGCCGACTAAGATGGTCACGGCGGGCGTCACCAAAATGTCGATCTTCGTCTCCTTGCTCACGGCCTTGCCGCACTCGGCGGCAAGGATCGCGATGATGAGCACGGCAAGCGGGCCGCCCGCGCCGCCCTCGGCGTTGGCCGCCCAGCCCACCGCGGCAAGGGAGAAGAGCACCATCGGGTCAGCCTTGAGCGCGTAGCCGATGGCGACCGCCATCGCAGGACCGGAGACGGACATTGCGTAGGTGCCGATATCCGTCAAAAACGGGACGCCGAGCTGTACGCCGAGCGTCTTGATGATCGTGCCGATCAGCAGCGAGCAGAAGAGGCCCTGCGCCATTGCGCCGAGCGCGTCGATGCCGTAGCGCTTGGCCGAAACTTCAATGTTTTTGCGTTTGCAGAACGCTTTGAATTTTTCCATGATATCCTCACAGCCTAAAAATAAAATAGTGTCATGTGCAGGTGTCTTGACATGTGCACATGACACTATAATCGCTTGTGTGAGGATTGTCAACCCTTAATCTCCGTTTTCCTCCAGCAGGACGCGCAGTGCGCGCAGTGCACTCTTCGTGCGCTCGAACGCCGCCTCGTCGGGACAGGAGAGCGTGTGCAGGTGGATGCCGTCGGTGAGACTGGACAGCGGCTCGGCCTTTTTGCAGCGCTCAATGAACTGGCTGACCTCGTAGCGGTTCGAAATTTGCAGCGGGCCGGTGAGCTGGCCGTAGATGGGGTGGTCGACGATGACGTCGATGACCGTACAGCCGTTGTCGACGATGGCGTTGAGCTCGGCTTCCATCTCCTGCGGCGTGTGCTTCACGGCGACACGGCGGAGGATGCCGCGTGCCTCCTTCGGCGTCACATAGCCGCGCGGAGTGGCGAGAATTTCCTCGCCCGAGGAGCGCAGCAGCGCGATATCGCCCACGATGATCTGGCGCGAGACGGAGAATTTTTCCGCCAGCGCGGAGGCGCTGACCGGCGCGTCCGCCGCGTGCAGCACGTCGGCAATGGCCTTTCGCCGCTCGTCAGAATGCATTCGCTCTTCCTCCCCTTTTCGCGCAAAAGCGCCAAATTTCGATTGCTTTTTGTATTATCAAAATCAGAAATTACAGTTCGTTGTCGGATTTTGCCGATTTAATACTCAAAGCAGCTGCCGCCGACGAACTCTCGCACGATGGAGTCGCGCGGGACATAGTCCGTGCGCAGCGACGGCACGGAGTTGACAACGTCCATCAGGTCGCTCAGCCCGTGCTCGGCGATAAACTGATCGTCGAGCTGGCTGTAAAACTCGGGGATCTCTTTCAAATACCGCGCGAGGATGCACGGCTCGTAGTCGTGGAACGTGTCGATGTGGATGCTCGCGTTCGGCTTGTTCGGCATGATGTAGTTGAGCTCGCCGCGGTCGACACTCTCGGCGCGCTCGACGGTCTGACGCAGCGAATGGCCGCGGCCCTGATAGTCGCGGATCATGCGGCGCGCCACGCGCAGCTGCTCGGGACGAACGATGCGGTCCTTGTGCGTGATGATACGCGTACGTGGGGCAACGTAAACGCCCGTAGCTTCGCTTCTGAGCTGGTCGAAAATCAGCGGGTTGAGCATGTGGATGCCCTCGGCGATGATGACGGCGTCCTTGTCGCCCTGCATGGGCTTGTAGCCGCCGACGCCGCCGGCCTTGAAGTCGTAGACCGGCAGCTCCACGAGCTCGCCGTCCATCAGGCGGTGGATATCCTCGATGAGTAAATCGCGGTTCACGCAGTAGGGCGACTCCCAGTCGCTCGCCTCGGGCGGACGCTGATCAAGCGGCAGGAAAAAGTTATCCATGCTGAGCATGCAGACCTTGACGCCGAGGTTTTCGAGGTATTCGCGCAGGCGCATCGCCGTCGTCGTCTTGCCCGAGCCGCTCGGGCCCGTCAGGCAGACGATGGGCTTTTGCCCCTTGTTCATTAAAATGCTCGCCGCGGCGGAGCTGATCTTGTCGTGGAAGACCTCCTCGCAGCGCAGGACGAAGCGGGTATCGTCCTTCATGTTGGTCACAATGTTTTCAATGTCGATCACGCGCATGGCATGATAATCTCCTTACTTTTGGGATTCTGCCGCCATCTTTACGGCTGTTTCGAGCGCGATTTTCATCATGGCGGTGAAGCTCGTCTGCCGCGCCTCGGGCGAAAGCTCCTCGCCGGTGAGGATATTGTCGGAGATCGAGCAGAGGGAAAGTCCGCGCTTTTTCGTATAGGCGGCGTTGCAGTAGAGGGCGGCGGCCTCCATCTCGATGGCGAGCACGCCCATGTCCGCCCACTTGAGCGACGGGTTCGACGCGTCGTAGAACGTGTCGGACGAGTAGAGGTTGCCGACGTCCATGCGGACGCCGAGCTCCTTCGCCGATTCAACGGCGGCGGAGAGCAGCTGAAAGTCCGCGATGGGGGCAAATGTGCCGCCAAGGCCGTACTGCGCGGCGTAGTTCGAGTTGGTGCACGCACCCATGCCCGCGACCACGTCACCGAGCTTCAAGTCCTTTTGCAGCGCGCCCGCCGAACCCACTCGGATGATGCTCTCGACATCGTACTGCGTGAACAGCTCGTAGGAGTAGATACCGATGGACGGCATCCCCATGCCGCTGGCCATCACGCTGACGGGAACGCCCTTGTAGGTGCCTGTGTAGCCCTGCACGCCGCGGACGTTGTTGACGAGCTTTGGTTCATCTAAAAATGTTTCGGCGATGAACTTCGCGCGCAGCGGGTCGCCAGGCATCAGAACGGTCCTGGCAAAGTCGCCCTTTTTCGCGCTGTTATGCGGAGTCGGCATATTGAGCCCTCCCCTTTCTTAAAGTTCGCCCTTGGCCTCGAGCTCCTTGACGGCCTTGACGATGCGGGACGTGCCGAGGCGGTCGGCGCCGAGCTTGAGGAAATCTTCGGCGTCCTGCAGGCTCGCGATGCCGCCGGCGGCCTTGATCTTCTTGCCGTTGGTCATGTGGGCGGCCATGAGGGCGACATCCTCGCGGGTCGCGCCGCCGCCGGCAAAGCCCGTGGAGGTCTTGATATAGTCGGCGTGAGAATTGGAGACGACCTCGCAGAGCTTGATCTTCTCTTCGTCGGTGAGCAGGCAGGTCTCGATGATGACCTTTAAGATGTTGCCGTGGCAGGAGATTTTCACAGAGTTGATCTCCTGAAGGATCTTGTCGTACTGGCCCTCCTTGACCCAGCCGAGGTTGATGACCATGTCGATCTCGGTCGCGCCGTCGGCGACGGCGGACTCGGCCTCCATGCACTTGATGCCGCTGGGCGTGTAGCCGTTGGGGAAGCCGATGACCGTGCAGATGGGCAGCTGGCCGAAGCCATAGTGCTGCTGCTCGGCAACGTAGTGTGCGGCGTGGTTCACATAGGTCTGCGGGATGCAGACGCTCGCGCAGCCGTATTTGATGCCGTCGTCACAGATCTGCTTGATGTCCTCCCAGGTGGCGGTCTGCTTGAGGAGGGTATGGTCAACGTGCTTGAGAATTTTCTTAACGTCCATGATATATTTCCTTTCTGTCGTTGAAAGCGTATTTGATCAAAAATCGTTTTATTTTAGCATGTTTCCGTGCTTTTGTCTACCGTTTCGGCAGGTCTCTTACAGTGCGCTGCCGAAATACTCCGTCATCGCGCGGATCAGGAATTCATAGTCCTGCACGCCCGCGGTCTCCCACGAAGAGTGCATCGCGAGCTGGGGCAGGCCGATGTCCACCGTGCTGACCGGCACGAGCGTATCGGAGATCGAGCCGAGCGTCGAGCCGCCGGGAAGATCGGAGCGGTTGGACATGACCTGCGTGGGAACGCCCGCGTTTTCGCACACGGCGCGGAAAATAGCGCAGGAGCGGCCATCGGTCGCGTAGCGCTGATTGGCGTTGAACTTGATGACGACGCCCTCGTTCATATACGGGCAGTTGTCGGGGTCGGCGTATTCACCGTGGTTGGGGTGCTGGGCGTGCGCGTTGTCCGCCGAGACGAGGAAGCTGCGCGCGAGCATCATCTGGAACTCCTGCTCGTCCTTTCCGAGGCACAGGGCGATGCGGCGCAGCGTGTCGCGCAGGAACGTCGAGCCCGCGCCCTGCTTGGTGGACGAGCCGACCTCTTCATTGTCGAAAATGCAGCAGACGGCGATATTTCCGCTCTCCTTCGCCGCAAGGAGGCCCTCGAGGCAGCCGCAGGCGCACTCGAGATCGTCGAGCTTGGGAGAAAGGATGTACTCCTCGTTCTCGCCAAGCAGCGTCCCCTCGCCGCGGCAGTAGAGGAACAGGTCGCTGCCGAGGATGTCGTTTTCTGCAACGTCCGCGGCTTTGGCGACGATGGGCAGGATGCCGCCGCTGTCTTTACCGCCGAGCAGCGGCAGCGTGTCGATATTCGCGAGGTACTTCATGCCGTCGTTCGCCGTGCGGTTCATGTGGATGGCGACATTGGGAATGACGAGCAGGTCGCGGTCGACGCTCACGAGTTTTTCGACGATCTCGCCGTTTGCGCGCACGAAGACGCGGCCCGCGACGGAGAGTGGGCGGTCGAACCATGTGGACATCAGCATGCCGCCGTATTTTTCGGTCGAGAGCTGGACATAATGCGCGCTGCGGCGGTCGGGATGCTCTTTTAAACGGAACGCTGGCGAGTCGGAGTGCGCCGCAGCCATGGCGAAGCCGCCGTCGATCATCTCCGGCACGCGGAAGGCGATGGTGCTCGAGCCGTTGCGGCGGACGAAATACTTCCCGCCGGGGGCTACCTCCCAGCGTTCGCGTTCGGAAAGCTCGGTATAGCCGTTTGCGAGGAGCTTTTGGCGGATGTTCTCGGTCACATGGTAGCAGGTGGGGCTATTTTTGATAAAATGCAGCAGTTCTCTTGCCGGTGCATGTTGCATGGTGATGTCCTCCACAGTTTATTTTTGTTTGGCGGTATTATAGCACACGTCATGCTTCTCGGCAAGCGGACACTCCCTCTGTGCCGCACAAAACGGGGCAGCATTTGTACATTTGTCCATATTTGGTGGAATTATAGTTGATTCTTTTATCGAATTCCTTTATAATACAGTTGATTTCCGTCCCCCCTCCCGCATCGAGCGGGCTTTTGTTTGCGCTCTTAAGCCGGAAGGAGGCTATTTCTATGAACGAATCCTCTTCTCCCGCGCCAGTTCCGGTCTCACCGCTGTGGACGCGGGATTTCACTATCATCACATTGGGCAGCGTGATCTCGATGCTGGGCAATTCGATGTCCGGCTTCGCGCTGAGCCTGCTCGTACTGGATTACACGGGCTCGAACCTGCTCTATGCCATCTATATTGCGACATTTACGCTGCCGCAGATCGTCATGCCGATCTTCTCGGGCGCGATCCTCGACCGCTTTTCGCGCAAGAAGACGATCTACACGCTGGACTTCCTTTCCTCCGGGGTCTACCTTGTCGCTGCACTGATCCTGAGCCGCGGCTGGTTCAGCTTTCCGATGCTCGCGGTCTTCTGCTTTATCATCGGCTCGATCAACAGCATCTACTATGTCGCCTACGACAGCTTCTATCCCCTGCTGATCTCTGAGGGGAACTACTCCAAGGCCTACTCCATCGCGAGCGTGCTGGAGACGCTCTCGGCGCTCATCATCCCGATCGCAACGTACTTTTATAATCTCTTCGGCATTGCGCCGCTGCTCGGCATCAACGCGCTGTGCTTCTTCATCGCCGCGACGGCGGAGACGCAGATCCGCGCCGAGGAACACTACATCGAAAAGCAGCGTGCCGCGCTCGCGCTCGAAGAGCAGCATTCCTCGGGCCGCCAGCTCCTGCGCGACATCAAAGAGGGCTTTCGCTATCTGATGAGTGAAAAGGGGCTTCTGCGCGTGGCCATCTATTTCACATTCAGCATGCTGGCCTCGGGCGCGTCGCAGGTCATCACGCTGCCGTACTTCAAGTCGACATTCGATAACGGCGAATACATCTATATGCTCGTCTGGGGCATGGCGATCTTCGGCCGCGCCATCGGCGGCGGCATTCATTATAGAATCAAGCTGCCTGTGCAGCATAAGTATTCCATTGCCCTGATGGTTTATGTCGTCATCTCGCTGTGTGAGGGCTTCTATCTCTACTGCCCGCTGCCGGTGATGATGGTCTCGTGCTTTTTAACGGGTATCCTCGGCGTGACGAGCTACACCATCCGCATCTCCGCCACGCAGAGCTACGTGCCCGACGAGAAAAAGGGCCGCTTCAACGGCGCGTTCAACATGCTCAACACCGTCGGCAGCTTCACGGGCAATCTGCTCGCGGGCGCGCTGGTGGCGTTTCTCCCCGTGCGCGGCGTGCTGACGGGCTTCATGCTCGTCACGGCGGCCGCGGCGGTCGTCGTCATCGGCGGCGGACGCAGGGACGTGTCCGCGATCTATAACCGGCAAGAATAAGAAATGTAACAATAAAAATTTGATGGAGGAAACAACATGAAATTTTCCGAAATGACCTACACCCGCCCCGATCCCGCGGCGAGCAAGCAGCAGCTTTCCGCGCTGACGGCGGAACTCAAGGCCGCCAAGAGCTATGAGGAAGCGCGCAAGGTGTTCCTTTCGCAGCAGGAGCTGATGAGCCACATCTCCACCGCCGCGACGCTCGCGAGCATCCGCCACTCGATCGACACACGCGACGAATTCTACGACGGCGAGGAGAAATTCTGGAACAACTTCAACCCTGAGCTGGAGGAATACAATCAGACGTGGACGGCAGCGATGCTCGAAAGCCCGTTCCGCGCGGACTTTGAGAAGGAATACGGCGATCTGATGTTCGTCAATGCCGAGATCGCGCTCAAGACCTTCTCCCCCGCCATCATTCCTGAATTGCAGCAGGAAAACGACCTGACGCAGGAGTATGAAAAGCTGCTCGCCTCGGCGCAGATCCCGTTTGAGGGCAAGGTCTACACCCTCTCGCAGCTCTCCCCGTTCAAGACCTGCGCGGACGACGAAAAGCGCCTTGCCGCGTGGAAGGCCGAGGGCCAGTGGTACAAGGACAATCAGTCAAAATTCGACGAGCTCTACGACAAGCTCGTAAAACTCCGCGACGCGATGGGCAAAAAGCTCGGCTACGAGGGCTATACCACGCTCGGCTACTACCGCATGGGCCGCAACTGCTATACGAAAGACGACGTGGAGAAGTTCCGCGAGGCGGTCGTCAAGTATCTCGTCCCCGTGGCGGACAAGGTGTACCGCGAGCAGGCCAGGCGCCTGGGCAAGCAGTATCCGATGAGCTTTGCCGACAACGCGCTCGAATTCCGTTCCGGCAATCCCCGCCCCGCGGGCACGCCGGACGACATTCTCGCCCAGGGTATGAAGTTCTACAGCGAGCTCTCGCCCGAGACGAAGGAGTTCTTCGAAACGATGCTGCGCGACGAGCTGCTCGACGTGCTCTCGACCGAGGGCAAGCAGGCGGGCGGCTACTGCACGAGCATCATGGACTATCAGGTGCCGTTCATCTTCGCCAACTTCAACGGCACGCAGCACGACGTCGAGGTCGTGACGCACGAGGCCGGTCACGCCTTCGAGGCCTGGACGAACCGCAAGCGCATCCCCATCGACTACATCTGGCCGAGCATGGAGGCCTGCGAGGTCCACTCGATGTCCATGGAGTTCTTCGCCGAGCCCTGGGCGGACGGCTTTTTTGGCCCCGACGCGAAGAAGTTCCTCTACAGCCACCTCTCCGGCGCGCTGACGTTCATCCCCTACGGCACGATGGTCGACCACTTCCAGCACATCGTGTATGAAAAGCCCGAAATGACGCCCGCCGAGCGCCACGCCGTTTGGAAGGAGCTGCTCGGCGTCTATATGCCGTGGATGAAGCTTGACGGCGAGATCCCGTTCTACTCCGAGGGCATGGGCTGGCAGCGCCAGCACCACATCTATTCGAGCCCCTTCTATTATATTGACTACTGCCTTGCCCAGACCGTGGCGCTCGAATTCTGGGCGATGATCCGCAAGGACGTGGGGAACGCCTGGCAGCACTACATGGCCTACACCGTGCAGGGCGGCAGCCGGACGTTCACCGATCTTCTCAAAAACGCCGGCCTCGAGAGTCCGTTTGACGAAGCGTGCCTTCGCGGCGTGTGCGCCGAGGCGGAGAAGGCCCTCGCGGACTTTGACCTCACGGGCATCGAATAATGGGTGAACAGCACAAAAAACACAACCGCCGCGAGCACCTGAACGACTTTCATCTGAACGTCGCGGGCGAATATGTTTACGACGGGGCACTCTACGCCTGCCAAAGCGATGATACAAAGCAGCGCAGATCTAAGCGCGCCGTGTGGGGAATGGCAGCCATTCTGACCGTTGCGGTCGCCGCGGGCGGGTGCATTCCTGCGCCGGGGATGCAGAACTGTTTTTACGTTCTGCTCCCCTACCTCGGCGAGTTTCTGGGCGCGGTGAGCGTCATCTGGGCGCTTGCAAAGCTCGGAACGGACTGGAGCACGGTGCGCGAGTACAACTACAAAAAAAGCGTGGCCGTTCTGCCCGTGCGAACGGCGGTCACGGCGGTCTTTTCTCTTCTCGGCGTCGTGTGCGAATTGATCTTCTTTTTCGTCAATGACCACGCAGGACAGACGTTTTTCGCGCTGCTCTATGTCCTGCTGAAGCTGATAGCCCTACTGAGTGTCCTTGTTCTGCGCGCCGAAATTATGCAGGCAGAATGGGGCGAATTGCCTAAAAAAGATAATTCCTAAGATTTTACTCTGTACAATCTTCATCTTTTCATGCTATAATTAAAAAAATTCCATGCTCTGTTTTTTGGCGCACAAATGTCCATAGAAGGCGTACTTCCCTTTCCGCGCGTGTATACGCGCGGGCATCTTACTTTGTGCTGCACGGGGCGACCCGTTTTAGCAAAAATTTATAAAGGAGTAGATTCAATGAAAAGAACACTTGCACTGATCCTTTCTCTGGTCATGTGTCTTGGTCTTCTGGCCGGCTGCGGCGACAAGAAGACGGACGACGGCCAGACCGACGGCAAGACGCTTGTTGTCGGCACGCAGAACTTCGACGGTAAGTTCTCCCCCTTCTTCTATACCAATGACTATGAAAACCAGGTCATGGGTATGGTCTTCGACGGTCTGTTTCTCGTCGACCGCGAGGGCTCTGTCGTCCTCAAGGGCATCGAGGGCGACGTCCGTCCCTACAACGGCACCGACTATACTTACAAGGGCATTGCCGACTGCGACATCGTTGAAAACAGCGACGGCACGGTCGACTACAACATCACCCTGAAAGAGGGCGTCAAGTTCTCCGACGGTGAGGAAATGACCATCGACGATGTCATCTTCTCTTACTATGTCCTGCTTGACCCCGCTTATGACGGCGTTTCCACGCTGTACTCCCTGCCCATCAAGGGTCTGGAAGCCTATCGCAGCGGTATGGAGACTGTGCAGAACCTGATCCTCGCCGCCGGTCCTGACGCCTACGCCGCCAACGACTTCTACACCGAAGAGCAGTACAACGCTTACTGGACCGCCTTCAGCGCCGCCGGCGCGAAGTTCGCCCAGGAGATCCTTGACTACGTGGTCGCCGCCGGTTACGCCACCGCTGACGACTCCGTCGCCGCGCAGGCTGGCAACTGGGGCTTCGAGCTCGCCGATGACGCGACTGTCGAAGACTTCTGGGCTGCCATCGTTGCTAAGTACGGCTACGACATCTCCGATGACGGTATCAACGCTGAGACCGCCGGCACCAGCATCTCCTCCTTCCTCGAGGCCGAGCTGGGCGACGCCTACAACGACTATACCGTCGCCGTCCAGACCGGCGAGTCCGCTCCCAACGTTGCCGGTATCGTCAAGACCGGTGACTACTCCATGACCGTCACCCTCACCGAGGTCAACGCCACCGCCATCTATCAGCTCCCCGTCACCGTGTGCCCCATGCACTACTATGGCGAGACTGACAAGTATGACTACGACAACAACATGTTCGGCTTTGTCAAGGGCGATCTGTCCCACGTCAAGTCCGTGACCTCCACGCCTGTCGGCTCCGGCCCGTACACCTTCGAGAGCTGGTCCAACGGCGCTGTCACCCTGCAGAAGAACCCGACCTACTGGAAGGGCGAGCCCAAGATCGACACTGTCATCTGGCGCGAGATGCAGGATGAAGACAAGATCCCCGGCGTTGTCTCCGGCACGATCGACGTGACCGACCCCTCCTACTCCAAGGAAGCTGCCGAGCAGATCAAGGAAGCCAACTCTAACGGCGAGATCTCCGGCGATACCATCCAGACCGACCTCGTTGCCAACCTCGGCTACGGCTATGTCGGCTTCAACGCCAACCGCGTGAAGGTCGGCGACGGCAACGGCGGTGATGAGGCCTCCAAGGATCTGCGTAAGGCCATCGCCACGGTTATCGCCGTTTACCGCGATGTCGCTGTCGACTCCTACTACGGTGAGTTCGCCAACGTCATCAACTACCCCATCTCCGACACCTCCTGGGCCGCTCCGCGCGTTACCGATGAGGGCTACAAGGTCGCCTTCTCCGTTGACGTCAACGGCAACGACATCTACACCGAAGGTATGAGCGCCGACGACAAGTACGCCGCCGCCAAGCAGGCCGCTCTCGGCTACTTCGAGGCTGCCGGCTACACCGTCGCTGACGGCAAGATCACCGCTGCTCCCGCCGGCGGCCGCATGGACGCTGAAGTCATGGTCGGCGGCAGCGGCAAGGGCGACCACCCCTCCTTCATGGCTCTGACCCTCGCGTCCGACGCCCTCAAGGAGATCGGCTTCAACCTGATCGTCTCCGATATGTCCAACTTCGCCGAGATGACCAACGCGATCAACGCCGGTACTGCCGACATGTTCGCCATGGCATGGCAGGCCACGCCCGACCCGGATATGTTCCAGATCTATCACAGCCAGGGCGGCTCCAACGAGAAGTCCTACTGGATCAAGGATGCCGACCTCGATGAGCTCATCATGATGGCGCGTCAGTCCACCGACCAGACCTACCGCAAGACCCTGTATAAGCAGTGCCTTGACATCGTGGCCGACTGGGCGGTCGAGATCCCCATCTATCAGCGCCAGAACTGCGTGATCTTCTCCTCTCAGCGTGTCAACCTCGACACCGTGACGCCTGATATCACCACCTACTGGGCCTGGTACAACGACATCGAGCTGCTCGACCTGCAGTAAGCTCCGTCGCTGCACAAAAACGTTACTTAGGCGCATGGCTACCCTGCGGCTTTTGCCGCGGGGTAGCCTGCCTCAGGCACATCTGCCTATGATCCAAATGCCCCGGTGCATCGGAGCATTTGGCTGATATGCAGAGAGAGACATATCAAACCCGAAACGGCGACAAGGCCCCGGGCGCGGGGCGGCCGTTATCAAAAAACGGAGGGATTCTATGCGCAAATATCTGGTAAAACGCCTGCTGCTGTCGGTGGTGATCCTCTTTTTTGTGACATTCATCATCTACCTGCTTATGCGCTGCATGCCCAGCTCCTACGTGGAGAATATGGCGCGGCAGCTCTCGCAGGCTCCCGGCTCCAAGCCCTATGAGGAGTGGCTGGCACAGCTCAACGCACAATACGGTCTGGACCTGGGCCTCATCCCCGGCTTTTTCGTCCAGCTCAAGAACCTGTGCACCGGCAACTTCGGCGACAGCTGGAAGTATACCGTGCCCGTCATCCAGAAGTTCAACGAGGTCATCTGGGTCTCGTTCATCATGGGCGCTATCTCGCTCGTGTTCGAGCTTCTCATCGCGGTGCCGCTCGGCATCGTGGCCGCCACCAAGCAGTACAGCGTGACCGACTACACCGTCACGACGGTCGCTCTGCTCGGTATGTCGCTGCCGACGTTCTTCTTTGCGACGCTCTTAAAGCTCATCTTCTGCATCAAGCTCGGCTGGTTCGACCTTGTCGGCCTCACAGGACGTGACTTCAACTCCCTCAGCCAGTTTGGTCAGATCCTCGATATGGCAAAGCATCTGGTGCTGCCCATCGTGACGCTGGTGTTCATTTCCATCGGCCCGTGGATGCGCTATGTGCGCACGAACATGCTCGAGGTGCTCAACGCCGACTACATCCGCACCGCCCGCGCCAAGGGTCTTTCCGAGCATAAGGTCATCTATCACCACGCCTTCCGCAACACGCTTATTCCGCTCGTGACATTCATCGGCGGCTCGCTGCCCGGCCTCTTTGCCGGCGCGCTGATCACTGAGACGCTGTTCGCCATCCCCGGCATCGGCTTCATCTCGTACAATGCGATGGTCGCAGGCGATATCCCCTTCTCCATGTTCTACATGACGTTCCTGGCGATCCTGACCCTGCTGGGCAACCTGATCTCCGACATCCTGTACGCGGTGGTCGACCCCCGCGTGCGCATCGCGTAAGAAAGGAGGACGTGACGAATGAGTTATTTTGACGATAGAACCGATAAGGATCTTTCCAATCCCGTTCACGGACAGGGCACGCCCGGTAATGATGCCCGCCGCCGTTCCTACGAGCTCAACGACAAGTACGCAGGAAAGGACAACACGCCCTCCGAGGAAAACAAGCCGCCCGAAGAGGATTATTCCCTCAACGACGACCGCCGCGTCAAGGTCCTTTCCCCGGGCACGCTGGTCGCCAAGCGCTTTTTCCGCAACCGCCTCGCGGTCGTGGGTCTGACGATCCTCGCCGTGATGTTCATTTTCTCCTTCATCGGCGGCCTCATCAGCCCCTACGGGCAGGACGAGGTCTTCTACCGTGACGATATCCAGCTCAAGGAATACGCCGCCATGAGCGAGAACACCGAGTACCGCTATCTCGTGGCCGACGGCCAGGAGTTCGGCACGATCCTCCAGGCGCAGCTCACGCTGCACATGGGCAAGGACGACAGCTTCTCCTACAAGGGCGTCACCTACGACGTGACCGAGGAGGGCGACTCACTCTACTCCGTCTCGAGCGGCGGCAGACTCCTTGCCATCGCCTATAAGGACATCATCAGCTCGAGCGACCCCAGCCAGAAGTTCGGCTTCAACTTCAGCTTCAACGCCCTCAAGGCGCACGCCAACGGCGAAGCGGAGTTTACGGCCAGCGGCAAAACCTATACGCTTGATGAAGACAGCGTCATGCTGAATGGCGAGGAGATCGCCTACATCAGCCGCTTTGTCATCCAGTCCAAGGTCAGCGGCACGGTCATCAGCAAGGACTTCAAAGAGCGCGTGCAGCAGGCCGTCGAAAACGGTGAGACCGAGTACACCTATGTGAACGACGCCGGTCAGGAGCGCGAGATCAAGCTTGAATACAATCCCGCCAAGTACCAGTGGTCGATCAAGGAGGGCACGTCCACCCGCGTGTTCGACGCCTATTCCTTCCCCGACTCCGCGCACTGGCTCGGTACGGATAAAAACGGTATGGATATGCTCACCCGCCTGATGTACGGCGGCCGCGTGTCGCTGATGATCGGCTTCATCGTCGTCATCATCTCCGCGGCGCTCGGCGTGGTGCTCGGCGGCGTCTCCGGCTACTTCGGCGGCTGGGTCGATAACCTCATCATGCGTATCGTCGATATCTTCTACTGCATCCCCTCCACCCCGCTCATCATCATTCTGGGCGCAGCGATGGACGGCATGCGCGTCGACCCGCAGATCCGAATGCTCTACTTAATGTTGATCTTGGGCTTCCTCGGCTGGCCGGGTATCGCCCGTCTCGTCCGCGGCCAGATCCTCTCTCTGCGCGAGCAGGAGTTCATGACCGCGACGGAGGCCTGCGGCATCAGCGTTTCGCGCCGCATCTTCCGCCACCTGATCCCCAACGTCATCCCGCAGCTCATCGTCAACTGCACGATGAGCCTCGGCTCCACCATCATCACCGAGGCAACGCTCAGCTTCCTCGGCCTCGGCGTCAAGTTCCCGTTCGCCTCCTGGGGCAACATCATGAACGACGTTTCCAACTCTTACGTCCTCACGAGCTACTGGTTCATCTGGATCCCCGCCGGCATCTGCCTGATGCTGACGGTTCTTGGCTTCAACTTCGTCGGCGATGGTCTGCGCGACGCGTTCGACCCGAAGATGAAGCGCTGAGAAAGGAGGGAATTTGAATGGCTAAGAAGCATAATGACGGCTATCTTTCCGCAAAGGAATCCCGCCGCATTTCCAAAGAAAACCGCAAGATCACAAATGCGCTCGAAAAGAAGCGCAAGCGCAAGAACGTTCCCGAATCCGAGTATCTGACCGAGATGCACGACCCCAACAACGCGGTCGAATTCGACAACCTGCACACCTACTTTTTCACCGACACGGGCGTTGTCAAGTCGGTCGATGGCGTCACGTTCTCCGTGCCCATCGGCAAGACTGTCGGCGTCGTCGGCGAGTCCGGCTGCGGCAAATCGGTCACGAGTTTGTCGCTCATGCAGCTTTTGCAGCGCCCGCAGGGCCAGGTCGTGGAGGGCGAAATTCGCCTGAACCTCGGCAGCAAGGCCTACGACGTCACGAAGGCGCCTGACAGCGTCATGCAGCACTTACGCGGCAACTATATCTCCATGATCTTCCAGGAGCCGATGACCGCGCTGAACCCCGTGTTCCGCATCGGCGACCAGCTCGACGAGGTGCTGGCCCTGCACAATGAAAAGGGCCACGACGAAGCGCAGATCAAGGCGCGCACCATTGAACTCCTTGAGATGGTCGGCATCGCCAACAGCGAGGGCGTTTACAAGATGTTCCCGCACGAGCTCTCCGGCGGTATGCGCCAGCGCGTCATGATCGCCATGGCGCTTGCGTGCAGCCCGAAGCTCATCATCGCCGACGAGCCCACCACGGCGCTCGACGTGACGATCCAGGCGCAGATCCTCGACCTTCTGCGCAATCTGAAGGATCAGATCAATTCCTCGATCATGTTCATCACGCACGACCTCGGCGTCATCGCCGAAATGGCGGACTATGTGGTCGTCATGTACGCCGGCCGCATCGTCGAGCAGGGCACGGCGGAGGAGATCTTCTCCCATCCTGCGCACCCCTACACCATCGGCCTCATGGCCTCCAAGCCGGTCGTGGGCCGTCAGGTCGACAAGCTCTACTCCATCCCCGGCAAGGTGCCGAACCCCATCAACATGCCGAACTACTGCTATTTCAAGGACCGCTGCGAAATGTGCGTGAACGGCTGCGAGGGCGACTACCCGTGCGAGGTGAGCATCTCGCCGACGCACAAAGTGAGCTGCTACCGCTACTACGATGGCAAGCGTCCCGACCTTGATGAGGTCGTGGAGGAAGAGCTGGCCGAGGGCAAGGAAAACGGAAAGGAGGGTGAATAAGATGCCGTTTTGGAAAGCCGGTAAGAACGACGATCAGGTCCTCGATGAACTGAAGGAAACGCAGAAGCAGAATGCCGATGAATTTGTCAAGAAGCAGGAGCACGCCGATGAGGCGCAGAAGTCCTCACTCATCATCGACAACAATTTCACCCCCGTGGAATATGACCCGCAGTACATTCTGCAGGTCAATCACCTCAAGAAATACTTCCCGATCAAGGGCGGTATGGTGTCGAAGACGGTCGGCTATGTCAAGGCCGTCGACGGCGTCACGTTCAATTTAAAGCGCGGCACGACGATGGGCCTTGTCGGTGAGTCCGGCTGCGGCAAGACGACCACGGGCCGCACGATCCTGCGCCTGTATGACTCCAAGTCTGGCGGTCAGGTGCTCTTCAACGGACAGGAGGTCTATGACCTCTCCCACAAGGAACTGCGCGCCCTGCGCACGAAGATGCAGATCATCTTCCAGGACCCGTTCTCCTCGCTCTCCCCGCGTATGCCGGTCGGCGAGATCATCGGCGAGGCCGTGCGCGAGCACAACCTCGTCCCGAAGGCGGAATTTGACGATTATATCGATCAGGTCATGGACAACTGCGGCTTGCAGCCCTTCCACAAGGACCGCTACCCGCACGAGTTCTCCGGCGGCCAGCGCCAGCGTATCTGCATCGCGCGTGCGCTCGCGCTCAACCCCGAGTTCATCGTCTGCGACGAGCCGGTCTCCGCACTCGACGTGTCCATCCAGGCGCAGATCATCAACCTGCTGAACGAATTGCAGGATAAATACAAGCTGACGTACCTCTTCATCAGCCACGACCTCTCCGTTGTCGAGCACATCTCCGACACCGTCGGCGTCATGTACCTCGGCAACCTTGTGGAGTACGGCGCGAAGGAAGATATCTTCCGCAACCCGCTCCACCCCTACACGAAGGCGCTCTTCTCCGCCATCCCCATCCCCGACCCGAATGTGAAGATGAACCGCATCGTGCTCGAGGGCTCCATCCCCTCCCCTGCCAATCCGCCCAAGGGCTGCAAATTCCACACCCGCTGCGCCAACTGCATGGCCTGCTGCAAGGAGGAAGCACCCGTCCAGCGCGAGATCGAGCCGGGCCACTTCGTGTGCTGCCACCTGTACGATAAGTGATGAAGAAGGACGACTTCTACGAGGAGGACGACGGCCGCACGATCGCCGACATGAGCGGCATCGAACGCCAGCCGACCTTTCTCCCACACTTTCACCGCAAGCGCAGCGACTTTTCCGCGCCCGACGCGCCCCGTGCGAACGACCGCCCGTGGGAAAGCGCTGCCGGTGAGCTGACGCGCGAGGAGCGCAATGCCGCCATCCGCGGCGCGCTCAAGGCGGGACTGCTGATCGCAGGTGTGTATATCCTCGCCGCTGCGGCGCTAATCGTCGCGATGCAGCTGCTCTGGTCTTAAATATGGAAAAAGGAAGACTCTTTCGAGTCTTCCTTTTTTATTTTTCTGCACGGCCAACGACAAATAGCTCTCTTTTCTTCGGATTTCAGATTGTTTTCATCTTTATTCTATGATATAATAGGTAAATTGTATGTCGTAAAAAAGAGAGGAGATTCTTCATGGATCATAAAAGAGGTTCCTTTTCCGGCAAGATTGGCTTTGTCCTTTCGGCTGCGGGCGCGTCCGTCGGCCTCGGAAACATCTGGCGCTTTCCTTATCTGGCCGCCAAATACGGCGGCGCTATTTTCCTGCTGATATACATCATTCTGGCGATGACCTTCGGCTACACGATGATCATTGCGGAGACTTCGATCGGCCGCATGACCGGCAAGAGCCCTGTCGGCGCTTACAAGTCCTTCAGCGATAAGCCTGCGCTGCGCGTGGGCGGCTGGATCAACGCCATCATTCCGATTCTGATCGTCCCCTACTACTCCGTCATCGGCGGCTGGGTCATCAAATATCTGGCGGAATACCTGATGGGCAAGGCGCACCTCGTCGCGGAGGACGGCTATTTCTCGTCCTTCATCTCCAACGGCGTGTCCTCGGAGCTTTGCTTCCTCGTCTTCACGGCCATGACGCTGGCGATCATCTTTGCGGGCGTGGAAAACGGCATCGAGCGCGTCTCCAAGATCATGATGCCCATTCTCGTGGTGCTGTCGCTGATCATCGCCGTGTATTCCGTGACCCGCCCCGGTGCGCTGGAGGGCGTCAAGTACTTCCTTGTGCCCAATCTTGACAACTTCTCCTGGATGACGGTCGTCTCCGCCATGGGGCAGATGTTTTATTCCCTGTCCATCGCCATGGGCATTCTCATCACGTTCGGTTCTTACATGAAAAAGGACGTCTCGATCGAAAGCTCCACCCGCAATGTCGAGGTCTTCGACACGGCCATCGCCATCATGGCGGGCCTGATGATCATCCCCGCGGTGTTCGCCTTCTCCGGCGGCGATCCCGGCGCGCTGAAGGCCGGCCCCTCGCTGATGTTCATCACCATCCCGAAGGTCTTTGATTCCATGGGCTTCGGCACGGTGATCGGCATCGCGTTCTTCCTGCTGGTCCTGTTTGCCGCGCTGACGAGCTCCATAGCGCTGACGGAAAGCGCCGTCTCTACCTTGCAGGATGAGCTGCACTGGAGCCGTAAGAAGGCCACGAGCATCATGGGCGTCTCTATGGTTCTCCTCGGCAGCCTCTCCAGCCTGGGCTATGGCCCGCTGGCAAATGTCACCGTGATCGGCATGCAGTTTTTGGACTTCTTCGATTTCCTGACCAACTCCGTGATGATGCCCATCGCGGCCATCGCAAGCTGCATCCTCGTCTCCCGCGTCATCGGCGTCGACCGCATCGCGGACGAGGTCACGCTGAACGGCGCGCCCTTCCGCAGAAGAAAGGTCTTCAACGCCATGATCCGCTTCCTGTGCCCGTTCTTCGCGGCGATCATTTTGATCAGCTCGATTGCCAGCGCGTTCGGCTGGATCTCGATGTAAATAGTCGCGCTCACCGAGCGTGGCACGAGTCAAAGGGGGCTATTCTCTTTTGTGAAAGAGAATAGCCCCCTTTCAATCCCCCAAGAGAAAGGTTTTAGATTGGCAGTCTCAATCTCGAATGACCTTTTTCCCTCCGGAATGGAAATGCCTGCGCGCGGCGATGCCGCGTTTAGAGCTACTATACGATTTGCCTCTGCTCCTACTACCCGCTGTTGCGCAGCCGTTGGCGGCTCTGCTGCCTTACGGATGCGGCACACCCCTTGCGGGTGCCGCTCTGCCCATCTTGTAGAAGTGCGCAGTAATCATCGTCTACCAGAGCACTCCTCAATGCGGCGAGCGCAGCAATGCCGCTATTTCGCACGCAGTCTGCCGCCGAGCAAACGTCACTCGCGCCTCACGACAGTAAGGCGCGGTTGATGTCAGGTCGCGACTCGCAGGGATTCATGGCGAAGCCATGTACACCGCACTTACATTGCGCAGCGCGTGCAGTCATTCAAGCTATAAACTGCCAATGTCACGCCGCTCTCCCTCCCGCGCTTACGCGGGAAAAGGTGCGGCCCTTTCGGGCTATCCTTCCCTCCGCGCGGCGCGCGGAAAGCACCTGCGCCCCTGCGGGCGCAAAAAAGAGCACCCTTACGGGTGCTCTTTTTCAAATTGCTGAGAATTAGCCGAACAGGGACATCAGGACGCCTGCGGCGATAGCGGAACCGATAACACCTGCAACGTTCGGGCCCATGGCGTGCATGAGCAGGAAGTTGGAGGGGTTCTCCTTCTGGCCGACGACCTGAGAAACACGGGCGGCCATAGGAACGGCGGAAACGCCGGCGGAACCGATCAGCGGGTTGATCTTTTCCTTCAGGAACAGGTTCATGAGCTTGGCCAGCAGCACGCCGCCCGCGGTACCGAAACCGAACGCGACGATACCCATTGCCATGATCTCAAGGGTCTGAACGGAAAGGAAGGTGGTGGCGGTGGCCGTAGCACCGACGGTGAAGCCGAGGAAGATGGTGACGATGTTCATCAGCTCGTTACCGGCGGTCTTCTGCAGACGGTCCACAACGCCGGACTCCTTGAACAGGTTGCCGAGCATCAGGCACGCGATCAGAGGCGCGGCAGAGGGAACGAGCAGCGCCACGAACACGGTGATCATGATGGGGAAGATGATCTTCTCGCGTTTGCTGACCTGACGCAGCGGGCGCATCACGATGCGGCGCTCTTCCTTGGTGGTCAGAGCCTTCATGATGGGGGGCTGAATGACCGGGACGAGGGCCATGTAGGAATAAGCGGCAACGGCGATAGGACCGAGCAGCTCGGGAGCCAGACGGGAGGTGACGAAGATCGCGGTCGGGCCGTCAGCGCCGCCGATGATACCGATGGAGGCGGACTGCTGGTAAGTGAAGCCCATGAACTGGGTACCAACATAGGTCATGAAGATACCGAGCTGAGCGGCAGCGCCGAGCAGCAGGGACTTGGGGTTCGCGATCAGGGGACCGAAGTCGGTCATCGTGCCGACGCCCATGAAGATCAGGCAGGGGTAGATGCCGAGCTTAACGCCGAGGTACAGAACGTCGAGCAGGCCGAGGCTAACGGTGCTGCCGACCGCCCACGGGGCAAGCACCGCATCGGCTACGCCGGCCTCCGACATCTCTGTCAGGAATTCCTGCGTGATGGGCGCTCCTCCGAAGAGGTCCCAATGGACATGTCCTCCGGCGAACAGGATCTCGTGGAACATGTCCGCACCGGGAAGGTTGGTGCACAGCATACCGAACGCGATGGGCAGGAGCAGCAGCGGCTCAAAGCCCTTCACGATGGCCAGATACAGCAGGACAAAGGAAACGGCGATCATAATGAGGCATTTCCAGTTGCCCTCCTGACCGAACATATAGAAGCCGGTCTGCTGCATGAAATTGATAATAGCAGGCATTTATGTTTAGATTCCTTTCACAGTTTATTGAGCAAGAGGTGCCTAACTTAGCCGATGACGCACAGAACGTCGCCGGGGTTGACAGCAGCGCCCTTGGAAACTGCAACGGAGGAAACGGTGCCGGCGCAGGGAGCGAAGATCTCGTTCTCCATCTTCATGGCCTCGAGGATGAACAGCAGATCGCCTTCCTTGACGGCCTGACCAGCGGCGACCTTCACATCGAGGATGGTGCCGGGCATGGGGCTGGAGACAGTGCCGGCGCCGGCGGGAGCGGCAGCCTTGGGAGCGGCAGCGGGAGCAGCGGCAGGCGCGGGAGCAGCAGCGGGAGCGGGAGCGGCAGCGCGGGCAACGGGAGCAGCGGCAGCGCGGGAGACGGGAGCGGAAGCCATACGGCTGCCGCCGGCGGCGGACTCGACGGTGACTTCGTAGGTGGTACCGTTAACGGTGACATTGTACTGCTTGATCATGTTTGTTCTCTCCTAAAAATTAAATTAGATTTTTTTGATGTTCACGATGTTCATGCTGCGGGACGAGATACCGACCTCTTCCGAGAGAGCGGCAGTGATCGCGGCCACGATCTCAGGCTGCATGCCCTGCGGCGCGGGGACCGGCGCGGGAGCGGCAGCAGGAGCAGCGGCAGCAACGGCAGGCGTTTTTTCCTTGCCCTTGAGAATTGCACCCATTGCCATGGTGAGGAAAATGATGCAGATCAGGCCAAAGAACACCGTGCCAATACCCATCAGGGTAACGAACAGGCTGCTGTATTCCATTTCTTCCTTTTACCTTTCAATTTGGATTATAGCAAAGCGATTGCTCAATTTGCAAGCGCGTATGCACTTTTTGCGCGTTTTTAACGGCTTTTCCCTCCTGCCTTGCACGGCAGGAGGGAAAAGAGACTTTCCTTACTGCACGGAGAGCACGTCGGCAAACGCCTGGATGGCGGTCGCCGCCTGGCCGAAGTCGCGCATCTGCTGATCGATGCCGAGCTTGATGAAGGGGATCCCAGCGGCGTCGAGCGCCTTCTTGAGGTACGGGAACTCCATCTCCTCGGGATCGCAGAACTGCTGCATGAAGAGCACGAGGCCCTGCGCGCCGGACTCCTTGACCATGTTGGCCACGAACTCGCCGCGGCGGTTCTGGTTGGACTGCGGATCATAGAGCAGGACGTCGTAATCGATGTTGGTGAACTGATCGACAAGCGCCATCATCGGGTCGCCCTCTTCGCTCGCGTCGGTGCGGAAGGCACGGGACTCGTGGGCGACATCGTCCGCCGCGATGGCAACGTTGTTGTCCTTGAAGATCTTGAGCAGCGTCGGGTTGTCGCAGATGATGCCGGAGGTGACGACCTTCACGCCGTTCCACTTGGCCTCGGGCAGCGCGGCGATCTCGGCGTTGAGAGCCTCGAGCTTCTCGGTGTACTCGGCCTTATCCATGAACCAGGCAGCCTTTAAGACGGCCGAGCGCATGATCGGGTCGATAACGTCGCAGTGGTCGCTTGCGAGCTTGACGAACTCACGGCGGGCAGCGCGGGACTTGTTGTAGACCTTGATGGCCGCAGCGATGTCCTCGCTCTTGATCTCGTGACCGGCGATCTTTTCAAGACCGGTCTTGACGTTGTTGTACTGATCCAGGCAGAACTGCTTGCCCCAGTCGGCAAAGCGGTTCTGAGGATGGGCGAGGAAGATGCACGGCAGCTTCTCACTCATGGCGACGCGGATGTTCTGGCTCATGGGGCGCAGCGTGTCGCAGATGGTCGGGGTGATCACGCCGTCCAGCAGATCCATCGTGCCGTCGAGCAGCATCTCGAGGTCGAGCTGGGCGATGGTGCAATAGAAGGTCGCGCAGTATTCCTTGGAGCGCTGCTCGGTCTTGTTGTTGCTGCCCCACATGCCGAACGGCATCATACCGGCGGCGTAAACCAGCTCTTCGGGGGCGTAATAAGGCATCACGCCGATGCACTTTTTGCCTGCGTCCTTATAGGCCTTGAGCTGGCCCTTGGGATTGGCGGCAACAGCGGAAAATTCATTAACGATAGCTTCGATACTCATTTTTGCACGCCTCCTTAGTCTTTCTTGTTGGCTTCCATAGCCTCGACCAGACCCTGCACGCGGGTCGCGTACTGCGCTTCGTTGAAGTTGCGCGGGTCAGCCTGGTCGCCGTCGAAACCGGCGCAGGGCACGCCGAGGTCAGCGGTGAAGCGGCGCTGCATTTCAGCCATGTAACCGGACCAGGGCTTGCAGGAGCGGTTGTAGTGGACGAGCACGCCGTCGACCTTATTGTCGCGGCAGATGCCCTCACGCCAGGCAACGCCCTGCTCGATGCAGACGGAGTTCGGAGCCTTGTAGTAAGCGCGGGCCATTTCGTCCATGTTGTTGTAAACAAAGCCGAACGCGGGCGCGTACACAACTGCGGTGACGTTGATGCCATTCTCCTTGAGGGGCTTAAAGAGGTTCGGGAGCTTCGGCCAGCAGGGGATGCCCTCGAACATGACGCGGTACTGCTCGGGGAAGGGCAGCGTGGAGGTGCCTTCCTCAATGTTCTTCTGCAGATCCTTGGACAGGAGTTCGAAGGCGTCGGCAGCAGCTTCCTTGCCGCGGGCAGTGACGACGTCGGCCATGTGGTTAAACAGGTCGAAGCCGCTCATCGGGGCGGGCTTGTACTGCAGGAAGTCGCAGACCTTCAGCCAGTTCTGCGCGGTGCGGTTCGCGTGCTTGCAGGCAAGCTCGAACTTCTTCTCGTCGAACTTCTTGCCGGTGAGCTTTTCGAGCTCATGGATGGCGTTGTCGAACTGAGCGCGGACGTACTTGACAGCGGAATCGCTGACTTCCACGGTGTTGTTGTAGGGGATATCGACCATGATGAGGGGGATGTTGCACATACGGGCGATATTCTCGTACCACTTGGTCATGCAGTTGCAGATGTTGTTGCAGCACAGGACGAAGTCCGGCTGGGGGATGCGCATCTGCTTGTAGGGCTTGATGGCCTCGCGGCGGAAGTTCTTATAGGCGATCTCCTTCTCGGTGGTCTCGGGCAGAGCCTCGATCTCGTGGATATCGTCCAGAACCGTGTAGGGGACCTGCGTCTTGGGGTCCTTCTTGGGCTTGCCGGTCTCAGGATCGATGACGACCTTGCCGTTTTCGTCCTTGAGGGGCTTGCCGCTGTTGGGGTCGATGATGAACTCGAGCGTTTCGGGGTCGAACTTGCGGCTGGCGCGCTTACCGGCGGCGTAAGCCAGGGAGATACGTGCGTAACCGCAGATATCGTTGTCGAAGCCGAGATCCTCGGCAGCCTGGCACATGATCTCACCGTCGCGCTGGGCGGCGATACCGGCAGCCTGGTTCTCGGGATACATCACGTTGAGGTCAAAGGCCTCAGCAAGCTCACAGGGGAACTTGGAGCTGGACCAACCGACCAGCTTACCCTGCTTCTTCGCTTCACGGGCGTCGGCATAGACGTCATCGACGACCTTGCGCAGAGCAAGCACGCCGGGACTGACTTGTTTAGCCATGATTGATTCCTCCTAATGCGATATAGAAAAATTTGATAACGAATGACGGGGATTATTTGTTCTTCAAAGCCTTCTGGTAGGCAAACAGAGCGGCGCCGAGCGCACCGTTATACTGCGTAAGGGGCGTGGTGTGGATCTCGTGGCCGAGCTGCTCCTGAAGGGCTTTCACGATGCCGTGGTTCTGTGCGACACCGCCGGTCATCACCACATCGTCGCGCACACCGATGCGGTGGCAGAGGCCGGAAACGCGGCCCGCGACGGACTTGTGGATGCCGTGGATGATGTCGCACTTGTTTGTGCCCATGGCGAGCTGCGAGATGACCTCGCTCTCGGCAAACACCGTGCAGGTCGAGCTGATACCGACCTCCTTGGTCGACTTGTCGCCAAGATCGCCCAGTTCTTCGACCTTCACCTCAAGCACGCGGGCCATGACATCGAGGAAGCGGCCGGTACCGGCTGCGCACTTGTCGTTCATGACGAAATTTTTCATCATACCGTTCTCGATCTCGATGACCTTCACGTCCTGCCCGCCGATATCGACGACCGTGCGCACGTTCGGGAACAGGAACGCCGCGCCCTTGGCGTGGCAGGAAAGCTCGCTCATCTGCATGTCGGCAAGGCCGTCAAGGCTGTTGCGCCCGTAGCCCGTGGCAAGGACGAAGTCCATCTGCTCGCGCGTCATGCCCGCGTTTTCCAACACCTGAGCGATCGCGCGGGATGGACCCGACGTGCCCGTGCCGACAGCGACGAGGGACTTGGCAACGATCTCGCTGCCGTCTTTTAAGATCACACATTTCGACGCGGTGGAGCCGACGTCGATACCCATGGTATAAATGCTCATTGTACTCTCCGTTTGCCTTCCCGTGCGCTGCGCGGTTCTTGCCTCCGCGCAGCGCCGGGAAAAGCATTGTTGTGATATTTTACTGCGCGTTCAGGGCGTCGTAGTCGCGGATGACGCGCGGCAGCAGCATCTGATGGACCGGGCAGATGCTCTCGGGGTTCTGATAGCAGGCGTTGGCGAAGGCCTGGATGTAGGGACGGATGTCGTTCATGTCGACGATCTCGTCGGTCAGGCCTGCCTTGGCGCAGAACTTCGGGCTGGACTTCTTGGCGTAGTCCTGGATCAGCGCGTTCATCTTGTCGATGGTGGGCTGCAGATCCTCGCCGGCCTTCTCTTCCTTCACGAGACGGCGGGCATACATGGCGGCCGCAGCGGTCTCGCCGTGCATGACGTAGATCTCGGTGGTAGCGGTGCCGATGGAGAAGGCGTTGTTGTCGTTGCCCTGCGGGCCGCCGAGGACGTAGTGCGCCGCGGCGGTGCCCTTGCGGAGCGTGATCTCCATCATCGGCAGTTTGCTGGACTGGATGGAGTAGATCAGGCTCTGGCCGAGGCCGAGGAGCTCAGCGCGCTCAGCGTCGTTGCCGACGTCGATACCGGTGGTATCCTGGACCCACAGCATCGGGATGCGGTCACGCGCGCAGAGGGTGACAAACTCGTTCATCTTGATGAGGCCCTGACGGTACAGCTTGCCGCCCACGCCCATCGCCTGGCCGTAAGTCGCCATCTTGTACTCGGGGTAGTTCATCAGCATGCCCTGATAGTTGGCGACAACGCCGACGAGCAGACCGTCGATCTTGGCAAGGCCGGTGATCATCTCGGGGCCGTAGCCGTGCTTGTACTCCATGAACTCGGAGCCGTCGAAAAGACGCGCCAGAACTTCGACCATGTCGTAGGAGCGCTTCTGGTTGAACGGAACGATGCTGTAGAGGTCGTTGGCGTCGAACAGGGGCTCCTTGGGATCGTCGACGCGGAAGAACTCGGGATCGTAAGCGGGCAGCATGTCGATGTACTTGCGGATACCGGCGAGCACGCCCTCTTCATCGGCGTAGACCTCGCGGAAGAAGCCGGTCTCGCCATAGTGGATGGCGACAGTGCCGGGGATGTCGCTCTTGAGGTTCTTCTGCGCCTTGATGAGCGCCTCAGCAGCCTCCTTGTCGACATGGCCCTTGGGGCTCATACCGCCGACGATACCGGCGCCGCCGACTGCCATGTTGGCGTCCTGATGCGCGATCAGGATGGTCGGGGAGATGGAGTGATAGCCGCCGCCAGCGGGGTTCGTGCCGTAGATGCCGACGATGACGGGCACGCCCATCTGGTTGAGCTCGCTGTTGCGATAGAACGGCGTACCGCCGCCGCGGCGGTTGGGGTACACCTTCTCCTGCTCGTCGAGCTTAACGCCGGAGCAGTTCAGCACGTACACGAGGGGGATGCGCAGGCGCTTGGCCGTGTCGCTGCCGCGCAGCAGGCTGTCGGCCTGGCCGGGAACCCAGGCGCCGGCGAGCTTCTTGTTGTCGCTCGCGATGATGACGGCCCATTTGCCGTCGATACGGCCGAGGCCCTTGACGATGCCGACGCTGCCGTTCTTGTTGTCCTGGGGGTTATAGAGGCTGTTGAGGGGGCACCAGGTGCCTTCGTCAACGAGCTCCATGATGCGCTGCATCGCCGTCCACTGGCCGGACTCGTTGAGCGCCTCGGTGCTCTTACCGGCTTCGAGGGCAGCCTCGCGGATCTCATGGATCTCCTGCTCCACCGCCTGGATCTCAGCGGCGTTGTCCTCGTGGAATGCGCTCAGATCCTTGCCGATGACCGGCATGCTCTGGAAATAAGAGGGCATGGAATATTCGCTCATATTAAGTTCTCCTTCTTAAATCGAAATAACAAATTACTTATCCTTGGGAACCTTGATGAATGCCTGACCCGGGTCGATCTCCTCACGGATGAGGCGGATGATCTCCGGAGAGGGACCTTCCATCAGCTCGGCGCGGGAGACGTCGATCTCGAAGCCGGTGTTCTCCTGAACCATCTCGGGAGAGGAGAACGGATAGTAGTAAGCGAGGTACATGCGCTTGGTCTCTTCATCAAACTTCATGATGCCGAGGTCGGTAACGACCATCTGAGGACCGCGGTTGCCGGGCAGGCCCGCGCGCTCACGGCCTCCGGGGCCGTCCATCCAGCCGCAGGAGGTGATGTAGTCGACATGGTCCATGAAGCGGCGCTTCTGGTGCTGCATCATGATGATGGTGTTGCAGTAGGTGGCAATGCCGTTGGCGCCGCCGGAACCGGTGAAGCGGGTGGTGGGCTGCAGGTAGTCGCCCTTGCCGAAAATGCAGGTGGAGTTCACGTTGCCGTACGGGTCGATCTGCGCGCCGCCGATGAAGGCGACGAGACGATCCTCGTCGTGCAGCCACTCGTTGGCCTCGAAGCCGACGAAGCGGATGTTGGGCCACTGCACGGCGCAGTGCGCCATGAAGCGGTTATCGCCGACGGAGCGGGGGACCTCAACGGGGTCGCAGTCCATCAGACCCGACTCGACGATGGGGTGGCAGCTGGGGCAGACCGCGCGCTTGGCAAGGGACGCACCGATCAGCGGCAGGCCCGTACCAACGATGACGATCTGGTTTTCCTTGATATTCTTAGCAATGGCATACGCCTGCATTTCCTGCTTGGTATACTTCGTATAATCAGACATTTCTATTTAGCCTCCCAAACCTTAATGTGTAGTGGAATAGCCGAGGTGCGGCTCGTTCTTCAGGCGCATCAGACGGCTGCCGCCGAGCTTATCGAGCAGAGCGGACTGATCTTCGCAGCTGTAGACCCACTTTTCGAGGAAATCCTTGAAGGTCTCGGGAATCTTCTCACCGCTCTTGGCGAGCTCGAAGGCCTTCTGGGCGTTTTCGGCGGCGAGCTTGAGCTTCTCGTCCTCGGGAGCCTTCTCAAGCGCCTTGGCAGCCTTGGCCGCAGCCTTTTCAAGCTGTTTGACGGCATCCTCGGCATCCTGATACTTGGAGGCCTTGTCGTATTCCTTCAGGCCGGCGTCGTCGTCGTCATAGTAATCATAGCACTGAGCGGGCCATGCGCCATAGGGAGCCTTGACGACCGCCTGCACGCACTCGCCGAAGATACGGGTCTTGGTCGGGTCGCGGCGGATGAACTCGTCGGAGACGATCTCCTCGCAGGTGACGATGGTCTTGCGCGCGGCGATCGCGATGTCGATATCATGGAACTCATCGCCCATGATGATGCAGGTGCCGTCCGGAGAGGCCTGCTGGACGTGGATGATGGCGGTGTCGATCTTGGGCACGGGCACGGCTACGACCTTCTGCCCCGGCACCATCGGGTTCTCGATCTCGACGCACTTGAGATTTTCGATCTTGGGCATAGTCTTGCGCTTTTCCTCGCTGATGCCCCAGAACTTCATCAGGCCGCTGCCCTGCATCAGGCGGACCGGCAGGAACGGAAGGCCGAGAGAAGAGGCGTGCAGCATGAGCATCAGCACGTCCTGAGAATAGTCCTCATACGTGAGCTTGCCCTGCTCGATGGCAGCGCGGAAGCGGCGGGAAACGTTGGTGTAGCCGGAGTTAGCGGTGTAGCAGTTGATGTAAGCAGCCACGCGGCCCTCGCCGATGAGCATATCGACTTCGCCGCCGCCGGGGCCGGCATAAACGATGAAGTCCTTCTGACCCTGACGCAGGATCTCACTAACCGTGGCATACGGCTTACGGTTGGTGGTGAAACCGCCGATCGCAAGAGTATCGCCATTCTCGACGTACTTTGCAACGGCATCGTGCAGTGACATGACCTTATTCAAGATAAAACCCTCCCTGATTTTGATAAACATTTTTATCGCCGAAGAGCCCTCTCTGCTTGCATGGATTCCGTCAAAAATTCTTCGAAAGATGCTCATACAGGCTTCAGTGTAGATTATAGTGGAACTTCCTCGCAAAATCAATGAAAACCCGTTCAGAAAGCGAAAAAAAACTGAACAAATTTTAGTGGCGCTTTTTGTCGTTTCCGTGGAGACGTTTCACATTCTTTTTGTGCAAAGCATGTAATTTGCAAGATTTCCTGCAAGTTTTCTGTTGTGACAGCGCAAAAAAGCGCCGGAGGGTCTCCCCTCCGGCGCTTTTACCTGTTCCTTTAGTCACTTGCCGTGCTGCATCGCGTCATAGCGCTGCATCAGCACCGCCATCTGCTCGCGCGTCAAAAAGCTGCGGTACTGTTTGTTCCCCGCCTCGTCTCCCGCGATCAGGCCGTTTTTCTCCGCCCAGGCGCGCGCCTCCGCGCTCCAGCCTGCCGGCGTCTGCTGCGCCAGTCTTTTCAGGTAGTTTTCCATCATCGCGTCAAACTGCTGTTGCGTCATCTCTTCCTCCTCATAGCGCGGCATGGGCGGCGGATAGCGCTTCGCGCGGATCATCGCGCTCGTGTACGTGGTGCCCGCGTCCCACTGAAAATGCGGCCGGTCGGGAAAGCTCCCCCAGTCTCCTCCCCAGGAAAATCCGAGCATTTTCCCAATCTCTCCGACTCTTATAAAGAACGCAGGATCGTCGTACTCGTGCCCCGCCTCATTTTTGCAGATATCAAAGGCCAATCCTGCATGCTCGGCGTGGAACGACGGCGTCACCGCTCCTTTGGCCGCGTAGCCCTTCTCGGCGAGCATCCGCTGATACTCCGCATCGCGCACCGTCTCCGTCACCAGAACGCTCAACCCCTCGCGCTCAGCGAGCATAAGCAGCGCCCGGCAGTTCTCCGCCACGTCCGCGCGCAGGTCGCTGATGCTTCTGCTGTGGCGCATTTACGTTTCCTCCTGCGCGTTTTTGCCGTTCTGCGTGCCGAAATAAAACGCGATCACCATGAGATACACCGTGTTGAACTCCTGCGTCACCTTTGCCTGCACCGTCAGCACACAGAACGTGATCGTCAGGCACAGCGTCACGATGCTCTTCACGCTCAAAAGATTCGCCAGTCTCTTTTTCAAAAGCTCCATGCTCTCTCACCCCTCGCAGTCCTGCCCGCGGCACACCGTTTCATACGTCACGCCGCCCGCCGTATTTTCCGCCTTTGCCTTGGCATAGTAGCACGCGGCGCTCGTGCCGTAAGCGCCCCACGCCGCCGTCACCATCGTCGCGATCCACGGGAGCGTGCCCATAAAGCCCAGTTCGATCGCGAGCTTCGCGATCCCGAAGCCCTGATACGTCGTATAGAGCACGATCGCGCTTTCGAGCAGCAGCAACAGTTTGGAAAAGCTCGTACGTTTCCTTTTCATAAGCTCCCCCCTGTCATCAGCAGGGAGATCGCCGCCCCGATGAGCACGTACAGCACGCGGTCGATCATCGCATCCCAGCGCTTTCCGCCCTTCTGCGTGATGGTCTTCACGTCCGCCTTGATCTCCTTGACGTCCGTCTCCACGCCCTTTTCGCGCGAGGCGAGCACCTCCACCGCCGTTACCAGCTTATTCAGGTCCTTCTGCTGCTGTTCCAGCTTTTCGATGCGGTGCGTGTTCGACTTGGCGCGCTGCTCGGTCTCCGTCAGTTTGACCGAGATTTCCTGTTCCGTCATTCTTCTTTCGGCACCGCCTTTTCAAAGCTCTCCCATGTGTGATGCGCGTCCTCCACGCTCTGCCATGTAAATTTCTGTGCCTCGCACTCGCGCCACGTCAGATACCGGAAGTAGAACTCCACCAGCAAATGGCACGGGATGATATCAAGGATGATGCTCTCCACCTGCGAAAACTCATCCGGCACGCCCACGGTGTTCGGAAACCACACCTTGACCGTTCCCTTTTTCTCCGTCTCCTCCGCCAGCGCCTTGATGCCGCAGCCGCTGAGCGTCGAGTTGATCGCATCCAGCGTGAAGCTGTCGGCGTTGATGCGCGCGAGCGCCGCGATGGCCTCGCGCCGCAGCGCAGTCGAAACGCTGACCGGGCAGCGGGAAAAGAGCTTCTCCCGCCTTGCAAGGCCCTCGCCCTCCGCCGTCTGCAAAACGCCCTCCTGCTCGGCGTATTCCATCGCGCCGTCCGCTTCATCCAGCGCTTTGCCCGCTGCGTACAGCTCTCCGCCGCTCAGCGTGCCGCGCTCGGTGCGGTAAACGCGCATCGGCTCCAAAAGGCGGCAGAGATAGTCATAATACGTCATGCCTCACCCGCCCCGATCTCCGTGATCGTCACCGTGCCGAGCACCGGCAGCTCCGTCGCGCTCACGCTCACATCCTCGTCCGGCGTGAGCAGGTGACAGTTCTTCACGCCCTCCACACCGTAGAGGATGTTCGCGAGCTTCGCCGTATACACCGCTTCACCCAGCCGCTCGCCGGTGAAGTACGCCTGCAGTGCCGCCGTCGCCGCATCGGTGATCTCCTGCATCGTCCAGCCCTGCTCCGCCGTCAGCTCCGCGCTCATGTTGACGGTCTTCTCTGTCGGTGCCTTGACCTCCACATCCACCGCGATCTCGCGCTTTTTCTGCAAGACCGCCTCGATCTCGCCGAGCAGCTTCTTATCCGGCGCGCCCGCGTGCGTCGAAACATACACATCCACCGTGCCGATGCCGCGGGCGCGGCCGACCGCTTTCGCCGCCGCCACGTTCGGAAAGCTCATCGCCTCCTGCTCGTAAAACGCCGCGTTCGCGCCGTTCGGCAGGCGCTTGTAGCTTGCTAGCACGCGCTCGCGCAGCTTTTCGTCGCTCTCCTCGTCGCTGCCGCCGGAGAACGCCTCAGGATTTACGCACTGCGTGATGCCCACCGGATACACGGACATCAGATGGATCGCGCCCGCGATGGCGTTGCCGCTCGCCCCCGCCTCCACGGCGCTCGCCGGCACATCCACATACGTTTCGCCCTTTGCAAGCGTCGCCTTCTCCGTCGTCTCAAAGCGCACGCCGCCGCTCGTCATCGCAACGCTCCCCTGCTCGATCTCATAATCCGTCACCGCCGCCGACGGCGCGGAAAAGCGCAGCACGCCCGCCGCTTTCGCCGCCGGAAGGCGCGTCAGCGCCCGCGTCTCGGCGTGATAATCAAGATACTGCCCCACCGCCGTCTGCGGAAAGCTCTGATCCAGCACCCAGTCCGCCTGCGCCAGAAGCGACTGTACCTCGCTCGCCAGCGCATAGAGGCGCACCATCGCGTCGCAGCCGTCGTTCGGCACAAAGCCCGCCTCCTCGGCAAAGATCGCGCGCATCCGCTCGTAGATCGCGTTCAGCTCTTCCATTCTTCACTCTCCCCCTATCGTCACGACCGCCTCGCCCGTTTCGTTCTCATAGCGCAGCAGCACGCGCAGCTCCAAAAATCCATTCTTTTCCGCAAGCTCCATGCCCGTCACGCTCAGGCCCTCTTCGTCCGCCAGCGCCTCGGCCGCGTATTGCTTTGCCGCCGTCGCGCGGCTCTCGCCCTTTTCCCGCCATAAAAGGTGCAGCTTGCTGCCAAGCTCTGGCACGAGCGCAAAGCTCCCGCGCCGCACACTCAGCTTGAAGAGCACGCGTTCGAGCAGCTCGTCCCAGCCGCTCACGCGCACGAGCCCGCCCGCGCCGTCGGCCACATAATCGCGGTCTTTGATCTTCAGCTCCATCCTCAGCCTCCCGTTCCCAGATACGGCATTCCGTTGATGAAAAGGAGCCCGTTGATGTCGATGCGCCCGTTGTTGCGCAGCACGATCTCCGTCCCCGCCGCGGCGGAGCGAATGCGCACCTCGCCGGGTGCCAGGTCGTCCGCGCTCTGCCCCACCGCGCCCACGGCGTAGGCCTCCTCGCCAAAGGTCCCGCCGCGCACCACCAGCACATCCTCGCCCTTTTTCGGCTGCCACTCATAGCCGCCGGGCGCGGCGGTCTTCACCTCGCGCTTTTCGCCGCTGCTGAATACCGCCAGCTCGCCGCCCTCGACCGTCACCGTTCCGTCCTGCGCCGAGGCCACGTCCTGCATCTCATGCTGGCTTAGCTTTCTCGATAGCCACATCGTCTCTCACTCCCTCTGCATCGTCACTTCGCACGCCTCTCCGCTCTCGCCGAAGCGCCTCACGCACTCGATCACGCGGAAATTGCCCACAATGCCGATCTTCGTCCCGCTCACCGCCGCGATATCCCCCGGCGCGGCGGTGAACCGCCCCGCGATCGTCACGCGCAGTGTCTCCGCGCCCTCCTTCGACTTTGCGATCTGATACTCCCCCGTGTAGCGCATTGCCTGCGTGCCGCTGCGCGCCGGCACGTAAAATACGCGCCTGCTCGTGCCGCCGCGAGCACAGAACGCCTCGTTTTTCACGCTCTGCTTCACGCCCGCCTTACTGTCCACCACCAGCGCCTCGGCGATCACGCCGTAGCGCTTGTCGCAGTAGGCGAGCGCCGTCACCGGCGTTTTGGCGTCGATGCTCACGCGCGCGGCCCTGCGGTTTTTCTTCACTTCCAGCGCGCCCGTCTTATCGAAATACGGCGCGATCCCTCCGTGCAGTGCTGCAAAATCGTTCAGCGCCTTCCACTGGCTCGACCCGTTCGCCACGCGGTACCGTGCCGCAGCCGTCACCGCGTCATAGCCCGTGCACACAATGCCGTACGGCGTCACATGGTTTTTGAGGATCTCCTCCATCGTCGCCCACTGATAGCTCACGCTCTCTGCCTCGTTGTCGAGCAGCAGCGCCGCCATGCCGCGTCCGCTCACCTCAAGCTGCAAGCCCTTTTCATCGCATGTCACGCCGCACTCGTCCACAACGCCCGCAAATTCGACCGTGCCGTCCTCTCTCGCCGTAAAGCGCACCGCCCGCCGCAGCGTCTCCGCCATCGCAGGCTCGTATGCGCACCGCAGCGTAAAGCTGTCGCACGGCACGCTTCCCGTGTAGGAAAATTCCCACTTCAGCAGCGTCGGCAGCTCAAACTGCGCACCGTCGCACGTCGTCAGATACCCCTTCATCACGGCAGCGTCACCCGCTCTCCCACGGCGATCCTGTTGGGATTTTTGATCTGCGGATTCACGTTCAAAAGCGCCGTCAGCGTCACGCCATACGTGTTCGCGATGCCCCACAGCGTGTCGCCGCGCTTGACCGTGTAGTACGGGCTCGCCGTTTTCGTTCCCTTGCCCGCGCTGCCGCTTCCGCCGCTCACGCGGATGAGCGACGTATCGAGTGGGCTCGTCTCCCAGAAGGCAAAGCGGTAGCGCACGTAGTTTTCAAGCGGCTGCTGCGCCAGTTCCAGCAACACAAAGTACGCCTGCGACGCCTGCCACACCGGATGGATCAGCAGCCCCGGTCCGCCCTGATAGAAGACCGATGCCAGCTTTTTGAACTCGTCGTAGGCGCCCTTCCCCGCAAAAACGCCTTCGCCCTCCATCACGCGGTAGCTCATTCCGAGATCCTGCATCCCGTAGCGCCCGAACGGCACCTTCGCCACTGCCACCTGCCGCTTGAACGAGATGGTGTAGGTCTCCGGGTTGTGCGGCCAGACATAATCCTTGTATCGCATCGGTGCAAGGTTCATCCTCCCGCCCCTTTCTCAGTAAAATAAAAATCCGCCGTCGTATCGGCGCGCGTCGCGCTCTAAGCTCAGTGAAAGCGACTCCGTCTCGCGCACCTCCTGCTCCTGCGCGAGTGAAAAGTCATTTTTCCCTCGCGCTGCCGCCGCGCTCGCCCCGTCGCGGCCGTCCGCGCTCAGGAGCTTTCTTATCCAGTCGGACGCATTGTCCGCGCTCTCGGCCTCCCTCGCGCGCAGAAGCGCAGCGTTCGCCGCCGCAGTGCCCGCCAAATCGGCAGAAAACGCCGTCTCCCTCTCCGGGCCATCATCTTCTTGCGTCGCACCCAGCCCGAGCTTTTGCCCAAGCCGCACCGCCGCCGTCTCCACCGGATCATCCGCTGCTTCTGCCACAGTTTCTGCGCCGCCGCTCATCTCCGCATCCTGCGCCGCGGCTTCCTCTTCCGAAAGCTGCGCATCCGCCGCCTTTTTCTGCGCCGGCCCCTCCGGCACAAGGGAGAGGCGCTTTTTCAGCGCCTCTTCCCGCGCGTGCCACAGCTCTGCGCCTCTTTGCAGCGCCCATTCGATGTAATTCAAGGTTTTCGCCCCTCCTTCATGCGGATAAAGCGCGCCATATCAAAGCTCGCGTTGCCGCCGCCTGAGGTTTCGCCGAGCTTTGCGCCGCAAATGCTGCACCGTGCCTCCTCCGCGCGCGTCCGGCACTCGGGGCACAGCCGCTCCATCGCCTCCTCGCGGTCGAGCATCTCGTGCACAAGGCAATAGAGGTAGTCCGCGTCCGTCATCTCCTGCGCGCGCTTTTCGCTCGGCAGCGCGCCGGCATATCGGAGCACGCGCCATTTCAGCCGTTCGTAGGGCGCGTGCTCCATGCTTTTTTTAGCGCTTCCACCTTCTCGCGCCCGTCCTCGCTCGACAGGTTCTCCGCCCCGTCAAGCAGCGCGTAGCACCGCACCAGCTCGTTGATCTCGCCGACGCTCAGTGCATTTTCAACGTCCTCCGCGCTTGCAAAGGCCGCCTCTCCGCCCTCCGTCAGGCTTCTTTTGAGCAGCGCCGCGTTCGCGCGCAACGCACGCTCTTCTTCGTCGGCGCAGTCAAGCTGCGCGATCTCGCGCCGCAGCGAGAGCGTCTCGCGGGCCGAAAGCAGCCGCATCGCGCACGTTCTCTCCCCGATGCGCACCGTCTTCTCCCGCTCGCGCCCCAAAAAGTTCAGCAGAAGCTCGTCCATCAGCTTGCGATCTCCATGCGCTTACGCGCGATGATCGTCACCTTCTCCGCCGCCGGGTCGCCGAGCTTGCCCGCCTCTTCAATGCTGCTCCAGCGGCACTGCGAGTAGATGATGCGCTTGTCCGGCTTGCAGATCACAAGCGAAAAGTCGTTCAGATCATAGAAGTTGATGCCGTCGCTGATGGCCTCATCCGTCGCGTACAGGCGGCTCAACTCCAGCGTGTACTTGTTCGCGCCCGCGATCGTCGCCACCGGCTCGTTTTCGCCAAAGGCCTCGATCTCGCGGCTCGTGCGCGTTGCTCTCGTCGTGTAGCTCTGCACCACCGCCACCTTTTTGCCGTCGACTTCGAGATAGATGTCGCTGCTCAGCGGCAATACCGTATTCGCCATATTTTTCCTCCTTACACCGTGATGTGCGCCGTCAGATAGATGCGGTTCAGCCCGTGCGCCACCGTAAAGCTGAATTCCACCAGACACACCGTCGGGTCGCTCTTGAGCGCGCTCACCAGCACCTCGCCGTAGCTGTCCACGATCTCGCGGCTCTTCATCTCCTCGAGCTCCAGCACCACCTGCGAGCGGATGGCCCCGCGGCTCTGCGCGGTGTTTTTGCTGCGGGCAAAGCGCGTGCGCAGCGCGCTGCGGATCGTCGGGATGACCTCATCCACGATCAAAATGGTCGTCAGCTCGCGCCACGTCGTGTCCGCCGCCCCGCCGCTCGAAGTCTTCGTCGTGATACCTCGCACCGGCGAGGAAACGCCGCCCACCGTCTCGACCGGCGTCACGCCGCCGCGCACCAGCTGGTCGATCTCATTGTCACTCAGTCTCTTGTCCGCCGCGCCGAAAAGCGTCAGCTCCGCGCCGTTGATAGGCACGGACGGGTCGGTGTTTCCCGCGATCACCGCCGCCACCGCCGCCGCGGCAAACACCGCGCTCATCGTACCGCCGTCGTCCGATGCGATATCCGGTCCCACCAGCACTACGCGCTCGCTGTTGACAGCCTTCGCGCGGTTCACCATCTGCGCGACCGTCTCTTCTGAACCGCCGATGACCGCGATGCGCTCGTGTCTCGCCGCCGAGGCATCCTCTGCCGCCGTTTTGAGGAGCAGATGCACGCTCTGCGCCGCGCTGTCGCACACCATCACGCCGACATCTTCCTCATCAGAGAGCGCCGCAAACGCGCTCGCGTAGTCCTTCTCTTCACTCTCGTCCTTGCCCACGGCCACAGCCTTCACTGCACCCGCGCCGTTGGCGAAGAGGAATCTGAGCAGCGTGCTCATGCCATACACGCCGCTCGCATCCTCCCCGAATACGCTCTTTCCCTCTTCATACGAGGTGATGAGCTCCACCTTATTGGCCGTCCCCTTCGTCGCCACCGCTGCCGCGCCGATCGTCTTCGCCGCAGCGCTCGCGCTCACCACGCTCGATGCGTCGTAGGACGAATACACGCCCGGCCGCTCATGGATCGTACTATTCACGTTCTTTCACCGTGCCTTTCAATACAAAATCGGTAAACACCGTCTCATCCTCCGCCGCCTCCGCGACAAAGTACGCCGCATATTTCGCGCTCGCGTCCAGCCGGAACATGCCCGTCGTCTTGTCCCAGCCGGTCTTGCCCCACTGCAATGTTCCGAGCTTCAGCCCCTCCGGCAGCGCCGTCATCAGTGCCTGCGTCACCGCCTCCGCCGCTTTTTCGCAGCCCGCCGCGCCCAGCGTCCTCGGCGCATACACCTCGATGAGCAGCGTCAGCAGCATTTTTCTCCCGTAGACAGATACCGTCTCCTGCGTCGCCTCGTCGACCTTTTCTCCCAGATACTGGGCCGCGCCGCTCTCCTCGATCACCGTCTCCTTCGTGCCGACCGCCGCCACCGCGGTCGCATACCGCTTGAGCTGTTCTTCGCTGTAACTCTCGATCGCCGCGCACCCCGCCGCCTTGATCGCCGCAGCCACCGCGCGCTTCACCTGTCCGACCGCCGTCATGCCTCTTCCTCCTTCGGATGCAGCATCGCCCAGTAGTAGGCGATCTCCTCACCCACGTAAAACGGCCCCGCCGCGCGCACGACGTACCGCCTCTCTCCGCACTGCACAAAGTCGCCCATCGCGACCGCAACGTCCGCCGGCCCCAGGTACCGCCAGCACTGCTCGTCGACCGCGCCCAGCGCCGTCACAGAGAACGGCTCCTCGCCGTTCTCCCTCTTCACAAGCTGCAAAAATGCCTTCGTCTCCGCCGTCTCTCCGCCGTGCAGCACCGAAACGCTCATGCCGCAGCGCGCAAATGCCTCACTCAGCGCCCGCTTCACGTCTCCACCCCGCGGAAGCAGAACCCGCCGTCCGTCGTATACGGGCGCATCAGCGCCCACGCCTGCTCGCGCAGCAGTGACAGCCTTTTGCTCCCCTCATCGGACGAACGCTTCGTCACTGTCAGGTCGCCCGCGCGCAGGGAGGAAAACTCCTCCCCACCCGCTCTCGCGCTCTCCAGCGCGGCCGCCGCCAACCACGACGCCGCGCAGATAAACGCGCTCTCGCAGTCCTCCTTGGCGACGCCCTCTTTCAGCGCGCGCACAAGGCTCTCCTCCTGCGCCGTGCAGATCATTCGGAGCATGCTCTTCTCGCTCTCGTCCGCCTTGCTCAGCGCGCACGCGATCGAAAAGATCTGCTCGCTCATGCTCTCCGCCATTCGCTCTTCCTCCTTACTTTTTACTGTAAGGACAGCACCTTCGAGGCCTCCTGATACGGCTTTGCAAAGCCGGAAATGCTCGTGATGGCCGCGCGCTCCAGCTGGCGGTCGATGAGCTTGTCGTACTCGACCAGCACCTCGCTGCCACAGATGCGCTCGAGCGCATAGTTCTTGTCAAGGCCGATGATCTTGCCCGCGGGCATTGTGCTCGTGCGCAGGAGCTTCGCACCCAGCGGGGTCGCGAGCGTGCCCGTGCCCTGGAAGTTGAGGCCCGTCAGCGGGTTCTGGAACTCCGAGAGCTTGAGCATCGCGAGCATCATGTCGCTGCCCATCAGCATCGTATTCATCGTATAGGGGTCAAACTGCGACCAGAAGCCCAGCAGCGCGTCATAGCTCAGCGTGCCCTTCGTGCCGCCGATGCCGTCATCGCCGATGGTATAGCTTGTTGCCGCATTGTTGTTGCCGTCGCCGTTCATCAAAACGTCGATGGCGTCCTTTAAGTGCATGCGCGCGATGTACGCGCCGATCTGGCGCAGCGTCACAGAGAAGAGGTCCAGTCGCTGGAAGCGGATAGCCTCATAGGACGCGACCAGCATTCTGCCGCGCTTGTGGAGCTTCACGAGATTTTCCTGCGTGCGGATGCTGGTCGTCGGGATGCCCGCGCCCTCCTCCACGCGCTTGAGCTCCTTGTCGTCATCCGTCGGAACGGACGCGATAGAGCGGTAGTCCATGCCGTCAAAATTCGTCACGGTCGCAGTGATGTCGGGCAGGATGTCGCTTTCCATGCCCTGGCGCACCACGCGGGAGACGAACTCCGGGAACAGCACGGACGATTCGCTCGTGTGGAAAAACTTTTCCACCATGTCGCTGCCCGCGCCCTTGACGTGGATATCAAAGCGCTTGAGCTGGCGTTGAAAGGCGTCCAGCCCCTCGAGCGCCGTGCCCTTGTAGTTCTCGCTCGGGTCGAGCGATTCGAGCACCTTCAGAAAACTTCTGCCGCTTTGACCGTACATGCCCTTTTCGAGCTTCACATTTTCATACTGATAAGCCATTTGTCCTTCTCCTCCTTAAAGCTTGATGACGGCCTTGTCCGCCGCGCTGTCCACGCTCAGCACAAGATAGCTGCTGCCGCTCTGGTTCTCGCCCGGCTTGCTCACGCCGCCCGAGCCGTCCGCCATCAGCTCAGCGTAGCCCACCGCAGGCGCCGTGCCGCTGTATTTCACGCTCGCAAGGCCGCCGAGCTGCACCGTGCAGGCCTTGCCGTCATGTGCGACGGCGCGCACCACGCCGCAGAAGCCGTCGCCCGCCGTGCACTTGCCCACCGTGCCGTTCGCGCTCACCTTCACAATGTCGCCCTCGCTGACCGCGCCGCAAACAAACGTTGCGCACCACTCGCCGATACCCTCATAAGAAATGCTCATACCGTTCCTCCTTGATCTGTTGTTCTATCCAAAAAGCGCCGCTGCTTTTTGTTCCTTTTCACACGCGAAAGTCGCTCTCGTCCTCCGCCGCTTTCGTCTTCTCTCCGTAAGTGAGCTGCGTGCGCAGCCCCAGCTTTTTCGCCATCTTCCCGCGATACAGCTTCTCCATCTCCTTGAGCTCGCTCTCGTCGAGCTTTTCCGCGAGCTTTTCAATGGCCTCGCCATCCGCCTCCTGCTCACACACGAGCATCAGCCGCTTCACCTCGCCGCGCAGCTCACTCAAGTAGCGCTTACCGACCTCCGCCTGCTTTTCAAGGCTTTCAAGCTCCCTCTGGTTCGCTCTTGACCCGCGCCGCTTGACGAGCGTCTTGAGCGTGCCCGCGTCCTCTCCGCCGCAGCGCTTCAAAACGCCCGCTCTCGGCTGCGCCGGCACCGCTACAAAGCTCCACTCATACGCGTCCTGCGCGTTCACAAGCTCCGCGCAGCACACCTTGCCGCCGTACACCTCGCCCTTTTTGTGCGCGCAGGTGTTGATGTCCTCACCACAGATGGAGCACACGCACCTTTCCACGCTGCACCCCACGCTCACTTCCTTTTTGATGCCGCCCTCGATCTGCGCGATCAGCGCGTCGTTCTCGCCGCCGCGCAGCATATACGCATAGCCCTTGAGATAGCAGCGCCCCTCGCCCTGCGAGCAAACGCCCTCTTCCTCCACGATCTCCGTGCGGTAGATGCGCGCCGCCTGCCCCTTCGCCGTCCACTCGTGGTCAAAAATGCCGCTTTTGCCCACAAACAGCTCCGCGAGCTCTTCGAGCGTCGCGCGCGGAAAGCGCTCGCCGTCCCGGTCCACCTCGTTGTCGCACAGCCGCACAGCAAAGGTGTAGACCTCGTCCTCTTTGAGCGCGCGCTTCGTGAACTGATTGATGATCGCCAGTTCCTCGCGCGTCACCATGCTGTTTTTGAGCCCATTGCTCTCTTTTCTCACTTCCATGCTCATTTCCCCTCCGCTTCATCATTTTCCTGCCTGAGCTTTCGCGCCTGCTGCAAGTAGAGTGCCGCTTTGGCCTCCTCCACCTCATCCTGCAGGTTGATGTCCTCCCAGTCCACCACCGCACGGCAGCCGTAGCCGTGCATCCTAAGCCACAGCGTACAGACGCGCTCGATGACCGGTTCGAGCGTGCGCCGCAGCGCCGTGATCTCGCTTGTCAGCATATCCGCCTGCTGCGAGCTCATCCGCTCGGTCGACGACCAGCTCAGCCCCAGCATAAACGGCGGCAGCCCCGTCTTCGCCACCAGCTGCTCTAAGATCTGCCGTACCGGCGTCTCGCTGTCGAGGATCTGGTTGTCCGCGCCGATGGCCTTGATCGATACATCGCCCACCGATACAAAGTCGCGCACGCTGCCGTTTCTGCCCTCCTGCATCGCCCGCGACCATTCCTCGGCGATCTGCTCGGCGCGCTCCTGTGCCGCCCCGCGGTCGAGCTCGCCGTCCTGCGGCTTATAGGTCACCGCAAAGCGCACATTGCCGCAGCGGTCCCAGTTCTTTCCCATCGCGTCGTAAATTTTCAGCAGCAGCCCCGTTAAGTACGGCATCGAGCGCAGCATCGAAACGCCGTAGGGATGCTCTATCTCTGGATTGAGTGGAGTGAAGAGCAGCAGGTCCTGATACTCGAGCGGCACGCTGCGCCCGCCGCCATCCACACCGCACAGGCAGAATTCGAGCGGATTGTCCCCCTCGCGCACCTCCACCTGCGAAACGTCCGCGCACAGCACCGCCGCGATCTCGCGTCCTTCCGCATCCGGTACGATCTCGCCCACCGCGCGCCCGCAGGTCAAAAGCGAATCGAGGTAACAGTCCAAAAAGGCGTTGATGCCCCTCTGCCCTCTGCCCACCGGCACCTCGCACAAAAAGCGCTGCAAGCCCTGCTCCGCCCGCTCGTTGCCGCATGCCACGCGCACGCCGCCCGTCAGCCGGATCAGCTTGCAGATGGCCGCGTCCACCACCGGCACCGCCTCGCGCACCTCGCGGTAAAGCGCTGTCTCCCCGTCCAGCAGCGGCACATAGCTCTCAAGCCGTCCGAATGTACTGCGTCCGCCGCTGCGCAGCTGCACGGCGGTCTCGCCGCCCGTGCTTCTCTCCTTCTGCCAGGGTACTTTCATCCTGTCCTCTCCTTTTCCGTTTTGTTCATCGCGCCGCGCGCTCCACCGCGCGCATCGCAATGCCGCCTCCGCGTTCCTTTTTCGCGATCGACACGGTAAAATACCGCATCTCATCCATCGCGTGATCTCTCTCCTTTTTCGGCCGGTCTCTTCCCGTTCCGCTGTCCTCCCAGCAGTACGCCGCGATCTCGCTAAGGCAGCTCTCGCAGCCCTCGCAGATCACGATCTTTCGCTGCTTCAATAGGTTCGCCGTCACGCGGATGCCGTCCGCCACATCGTTGTCCGCCCTGCTCACAGGGAATCCCTCGCGCCGCAGCGCCTCAATAAAGCTCGCCGCCGACGGGTCGACGATCACCTTTTCCACTGTCTCCCCCGCCGCAAATTTTTTAAGGTCCGCCACATACTCCGTGTCCGTCTTCTGCCGCCCCTCTCTGCGCGAATCGAAGTAATACTCCCGCGCCCGGTACCACACCCCGTCCTTGAGCGCCCACAGGCCAAAACTCGTCGGATTCACCGTCCCGTAGTCGATGGAGATCCTCACCCGCTCCCACGGCTTTTCCGGCACACGAGCGCAATACTCCTGCGGCGTAAAGAAGTCATAGATGAGCCCCTTCGCCGCCGTCCACTCGCCCAGGATGAACCGCCGGTAAAATGTCCCGCTGTATGCCTTTTCGTACCGCGCCCGAATGCGCGGCGAGAGCGACGGATTGTCGTCCATCGTAAAGTGCAGATACAGCGCCCCGCGCTCCTCCGCGCGTAAGATCCACTCGCGGTAGAACCAGTGCATCGGCCCCTCGGGGTTGCAGTTGAACCACAGCTTGCTGCCCGATACGCTGCATCGCGCGCTCGCCTGCTCCACAAACGAGCGCGGCATCAGCGCCGCCTCGTCGAACAGCACCCCCGCCAGCGTCACGCCCTGGATGAGCGCCGCGCTCCCCTCGTCGTATCCGCCGAAGAGGTAAAAGCGGTTTTCCCGCCCTCCGCTTCGCACGATCACTAAATTCTCGCTCCGCTTCTCCTCGCAGTGAAAGCCCAGCGCCGTCACCTTCGGTAAAATCTCATGCAACACGTTGCGCCGCAGCGACACGATCGTCTTCCCGCACAGCGCAAATTGCTCGCCGCTAAAGCGCCGCATCGCCCACAGGAAAAAGCCCATCCCCATCGACAGCGTCTTTCCGCTTCGCACCGCCCCGTCGCAGATGATCGCGTCGTACTCTTGGTACCTTGGATTCGCCCACCAGGTCATTGCCGTCTTCTGCTTGGCGGAAAACTGCTTCACGCCCGCCAATCGTCCTTCTCCTCTCCCGCCTGCTCCAGCGCCTGCAAGAACTCCGCCGCCTCGTCCGCGTCTCCGCCGCCCAGCATGTCATAGAGCGCGCTGAGCGCCTTTACCCGGTCGACGAACTTGACCTCCACCGTGCCGTTGCCGTTTCTCTTGAACTCCGCCACCGCCGACAAGTCCATCTTTCGGATGAGCTGCGCCGTCGGCTCGCTCAGATACGTCAGCTCCACCCCGCGGTTCACCCGTCCGAACGCGATCTCCTTGAGCGCCTCGATCACATCCTCGCGCCGCACGTCCTTTTTCTCCATCGTGTCCCCCCCATTTTGTTTTCTCTTTTCACCCGAACCCCGCCGCACCCGTTTTGTTGCACAGTCGTATGCACGCGCGCAAAATTTTGCGCGCAAAAAATGCCGCGCACCGCGCGGCAGTAAAAAAGGGGGCCATTCTCTTTCACAAAAGAGAATGGCCCCCTTTTGATCCCCCAAGAGAAAGGTTTTGCCATTGCAAGCGAGCAGCTCGAAGAGCTGCAATGCTTGCCGATTGCACTGCCCATAGCGTGGCGTTGCCGCGTTAGCATTGCTATACGATTTGGTTTGCTCCTACTATCCGCTGCCGCTCTGCCCATCTTGTAGGAGTACAACTTAATTTCCGTCTACCGTGGCACTCCTCAATGCGGCGAGCGAAGCAATGCCGCATTCCGCACGCAGTCTGCCGCCGAACAAACGTCACTCGCGCCTCACGGCAGTAAGGCGCGGTTGCGAGTGGTGACGACTCGCAGGGATTCATGGCGAAGCCATGTACACCGCACTTACATTGCGCAGCGCATGCAGTCATTCAAGCTCAAAGCTGCCAATGTGCGGGGTCAAGGGGCAAGGCCCCTTGCGTTCTCTTGGGGGATTTAAAGGGGGCCATTCTCTCACGTGAGAGAATGGCCCCCTTTATTCGCACCCCTGCGCGGCGCAGGGGAATCCCCTCCCAGCATGGGAGACAATCATTCGAGAATGAGCTTTTCCAGCTCACTCGCATCATCGGCGATCATCTTCGCGCCGGCTTCGATCACAACTTCCCTCGAGCGGAAACCCCAGCTCACAGCGATGACGTCCAGTCCGGCGTTCAGCCCCGTCTGCACGTCCACTTCGGAATCTCCGACGAACACTGCGTCCTTTTTTGCAATTCCCAGCGCTTTCAGCGCCGTCTCCGCCATGTCTGGGTACGGCTTGCAGCGCACGCCGTCGCTCGGGCCGACGGCAAAGTCCATCCGGTCGCCGAAATACTCACGGCTCAACTTCTGCACCGCGCTGTCCGGCTTGTTCGACACGACCGCCAGCTTGATGCCCTTTGCCTTCAGCTCGCTCAGCATGTCCAAAAGTCCGTCGTACACCCGTGTTTTGATCTGGCAGTGATCCTGATAGTACGCGCGGTACGCCGCGAGCGTCTCCATGATCTTTTCCTCGCTCGTCCCCTCCGGCACGGCGCGGCGGATCTGCTTTTCCGCCCCGTTGCCGACAAAGCGCCGCATCTCCTCAAGGCTCCGCTCTGGATAGCCCATCTGCCGCAGTACATGGTTCGTGCTGTCACGCAGGTCCTCCAGCGTATCGAGCAGCGTCCCGTCCATATCAAAAAGAACCGCTTTATAGCTCATATTCTTCCTCTTTTCTTATTTTGTTGCCTTATTATAATCTGCTTCATGCACAAAGCGCAACCCCGTTTTTGCTCATATCTCTCCGTCTGCACCCTTGCGCCCCCTCTTCTCCTCTGATATAATTATTGAATGATTTTATAGCTAAGGAGCGCTGTCATCATGCATGAACTGGAACGTCTCTATCATATCCACTGCGCCAAGGGTGAAGTCGGCCGCTATGTGATCCTGCCCGGCGACCCCGGCCGCTGCCCCTCCATCGCCGCACTGTTCGACGATGCCCATCTCGTCGCGCGCAACCGCGAATACACCACCTACACCGGCACGCTGCTGGGCGAAAAGGTCTCCGTCTGCTCCACCGGCATCGGTGGCCCGTCCGCCTCCATCGCCATGGAGGAGCTGCATCAGCTCGGCGCGGACACCTTCATCCGCACCGGCACCTGCGGCGGCATTGACTTAAACGTCAAGTCCGGTGACATCGTCGTCGCCACCGGCGCCATCCGCTACGAACACACCTCGCTCGAATACGCGCCCATCGAGTTCCCCGCCGTCGCCGATTTCGACATCACCCTCGCCCTTCGTCAGGCATCCGAAGAGCTCGGCTATTGCACCCACACCGGCGTCGTCCAGTGCAAGGACAGCTTCTACGGCCAGCACTCCCCGGAAAAGAGCCCCGTCTACTACGAGCTTCTGCAAAAGTGGGAGAGCTGGAAGCGCCTTGGCGTCAAGGCAAGCGAAATGGAGTCTGCCGCAATGTTCGTCGTCGCCTCCGCGCTCGGCTGCCGCTGCGGCTCCTGCTTCCACGTTGTCTGGAACCAGGAGCGCGAAAAGGCCGGCCTCGATCAGGACATGAGCGAGGACACCTCCGCCTCCGTCAAGGTCGCCGTCGAAGGTCTCAAGAAGATCATCCAGCGCGACCGCGAGCTCGCCGCGCTCCCGAATCACGATCAAAAGCTGCTCGAAAAGAAAGAAAAGGGGCTTCTCCATGAGTGATAAAAAGGTCATCGGTATCCTCGGCGGCATGGGCCCTCTCGCTACCGCCGACCTCTTTCAGAAGATCACCCTGCACACGGCTGCCTCCTGCGATCAGGACCATCCGCGCGTGTGCATCGACTCCAATACCAATATTTCCGACCGCACGGCAGCCCTCCTGCACGGTGGCGCCGACCCCGTCCCCGAAATGGTCAAGAGCGCGCAGCGCCTCGAGTCCATCGGCGCGGATCTTCTCATCATGCCCTGCAACACCGCGCACAACTTTTATGACGCCGTCGCCTCGTCCGTCTCCATCCCCGTTCTGCACATGATCGCCATCACGCGCGACGCGCTCAAGTCCCGCGGCGTCAAGTGCGCCGGTCTCCTCGCGACCGACGGCACCGTCCAGACCGGCATCTACCAGCGCACGTTCGAGGGCAGCGGCGTCGAGCTCCTCACCCCCGACAACACCGAAGATCAATCCGCCGTCATGGACATCATCTACAACGGCGTCAAGGCCGGCGACCTCACGCATGACGCGACCGCCTTCCGCGCCGCCTGCGAGCATCTTCTCGCGCGCGGAGCCGAGGTCCTGATCCTCGGCTGCACCGAGCTCCCCCCCGCGTTCGACATCTATCATCTCGATTACCCCAACGTCGACCCGACGCTCGAGCTGGCGCTCGCCGCCGTCCGCGCCGCGGGCTGTGAAACCAAGTGAGGGCGCGCGCATGAGCTATGCCGATCAGGTCTTCCGCGCCAACTGCCTCGACATTCTCCAAAACGGCGTGCGCGACGACGACCTCACCGTCCGTCCCCACTGGGAGGACGGCACCCCCGCCCACACGATCAAAAAATTTGGCCTTGTCAACCGCTACGATCTGCAAAAGGAGTTTCCCATCCTCACCCTGCGCCGCACATACCTCAAAAGCGCAGTGGACGAGCTCCTCTGGATCTGGCAGAAAAAATCCAACAACGTCCACGACCTCTCCTCCCACATCTGGGATGCCTGGGCGGACGAAACCGGTTCCATCGGCAAGGCCTACGGCTATCAGCTTGGCGTCAAGCACCAATACAAGGAGGGTATGTTCGATCAGGTCGACCGCGTGCTCTATGACCTCAAACATAACCCCGCCTCGCGCCGCATCCTCACGAGCCTCTACAATTTCGAGGACCTACACGACATGAACCTCTACCCCTGCGCCTACTCCATGACCTTCAACGTCTCAAACGGCACGCTGAACGCCATCCTGAATCAGCGCTCGCAGGACATGCTCGCCGCCAACAACTGGAACGTCTGTCAGTACGCGGTGCTCGTCCACATGTTTGCCCAGGTCTCCGGCCTCAAAGCAGGCGAGCTCGTCCACGTCATTGCCGACGCGCACATTTACGACCGCCACATCCCCATCATCGAAAAGATGCTCTCCGAGCCGGAGCACCCCGCCCCGCAGTTCACCCTCGATCCCGCCGTGACGGATTTCTACGCCTTCACCCCCGACAGTGTCCGGCTGGAAAATTATCAGTTCAGTCCCTTTGAAGACAAGATCCCCATTGCCGTCTGAGCATTCGCGCCGGCAAAATTTATAGAGAAAGCCATGGAGTTGATACTATGACCGCAATCGTCTGCGTTTCCCAGAGCTGGGGCATCGGCCGCGACGGCGCGCTGCTGTTCCGCATCTCTGCCGACCACAAGCGTTTCCGCGCCCTCACCGTCGGCAAGACCGTCATCCTCGGCCACAAGACCCTCGACACCTTCCCCGGCGGCAAGCCCCTCAAGGACCGCCGCAACATCGTCCTCTCCCACCGCGACCTCGACGTCCCCGGCGCAGAGATCGCCCACTCGTTTGACGAGGCCGCCGCGCTCGGCGGCGACGACGCCATCGTCATCGGCGGTGCCAGCGTCTACATGGCGCTCCTCTCCCGCTGCGACCGCGTCTACGTCACCAAGGTCGACGCTGACCCGGACGCCGACAGCTTCTTCCCCAACCTCGACGACAATCCCGACTGGCGCATCGAGTCGGAGAGCGAGACCTTTGAGGAAAACGGCCTCAAGTTCCGCTATGTCGACTATGTCCGCAAGTAAAAAGAGGGGCCAAGGCCCCTCTTTTTTTGCGCCCTAAAGGGCATATGGAAGCAGCGCCAGCGGCGCTGCACGGGAAAGGGGGGCTATTCTCTTTCACGAAAGAGAATAGCCCCCTTTCAATCCCCCAAGAGAAAGGTTTCGATTGGCAGTCTGAGGCTCGAACAGCCTTTATCCCTCCGGAATGCAAATGCCTGCGCGCGGCTTCGCCGCGTTTGGTGTTGCTATACGACTTGACTCTCTCCTATTATCCGCTGTTGCGCAGCCGTTGGCGGCTCTGCTGCCTTACGGATGCGGCACACCCCTTGCGGGTGCCGCTCTGCCCATCTTGTAGAAGTACAGCCTAATCTCCGTCCACTTCGGATTTGTACGATCTTGCTGCTGCCTGCCAAGGCGGCATTGCTGCGCTCGCCGCGGTTATGTCAGCGGTGATATTCCAGCAGATCGCCGACGGTGCAGTGCAGCACGCAGCAGATGCGGGCCAGAATGTCAAGGTCAAGTTTTTCAACGTCACCGCGATACCACTTGTCGACGACCTCAAAGCGCACACCGATCCTTCTTGCCAGCGTGTTGCGGTTGATGCCGTCACTGTCCATGCGCTCCTTTAATTTGAGCCGCACGTTTCCATACTCTTCCATTGTGATAATACCGCTGTCAGCCATATTTTTCACCTCAACGGTATACTATGGTGATAGTAACATCTTGACTATTCGCTTATTTATAGTTACTATTTATATAGTATTTCAAAGGAGGATATGATTATGCTGACCTACAAAAACCTTTATTGCTCCCTGGTTCGCAGTATGAGCGAAGCCATCGACCTCTACGACGAGGGAAAGGGCATTCTCGCCCGCGAAGGCCTGAAAAAAGCCCTGTTGGACGCAGAAGACCAACTCATTTCCCACGACATCATCCCCGACGAACCCATCAGCAGCTCCCACCCAGCAGAAGACTAAACAGCGCGGCGAGCGCAGCAAAGCCGCGTTCGCACGCAGTCTGCCGCCGGTCCACCGTCACTCGCGCCTCACGATAGTAAGGCGCGGTTGCTGAATGAACCGACTCGCAGAGACTCGTGGCGAAGCCACGTACACCGCACCTGATTACCCGCAAGGGGTATGCCACATCCGTAAGGCAGCAGAGCTGCCAACGGCTGTGCAATGCGCAGCGCGTGCAGTTCTTCAAGATAAAAACTGCCAATGTGCGGGGTCAAGGGGCAAGGCCCCTTGCGTTCTCTTGGGGGATCTAAAGGGGGCCATTCTCTCACGCGAGAGAATGGCCCCCTTTGCCGCACCCCTGCGGGTACGCAGGGAAAAACGCAGCGCTGCCGCGCTGCATCACGCGCAGCGGAACGCTTCCACAGCCTCCCCATCCGCGCAGCGATACAGCCGCCCGCCCTTGGCGTAAAACGTCTCATTCCCCTCGTCGCATTCGACGTTCCAGCGCAGACGCCACACTGTCTCGGCTCCGTTTTCGTCATAGCCCTGCCAGCCGAAGCAGCTGACCTCGTTCAGCGCTTTCACGTTCCTCCCAAGCCGCAGTGTCACCGTGCAGTCGACGATCTTCGCGTTCGGATAGTCCTTTTCCGCGTCCGCCGCAACTTTCTCGTCACCGAAGACGACCTGGGTATTCCATATCTCCGGCGCGTTCAGCGCAAACGCCGTCGGCACACCGCGGCCGATATACCCGCCGAGCGCCGTCACCTTGTAGCCGTGCACTTCATCGGGAATGACGATCACCGCGCCGTCGCTCCCGTCCCAGTCAACGTCCGCCGCAAAGGCTTGATGCGTCACCAGATTGCGGTAGTAGCGCTGCCCGTCTGTGTCTGTCCAGTCCGCCGCGCGGTATCCCTGCGCACCGGTCAGCATCCATAAGAGGACTCCGACCGCCGCGGCGATCAGCGCGACCGGCAGCGCGATCGCGCCCATCTTTCCGGAATGTTTCTTCTGCATGACAATACTCCTTTCTTCATCCTTGCAAAGGGTCTTTTCATTTCCATCCAAGTTGATTATAATAGACAGACACCGCATTTGTAAAGGGGGTCCACCGCATGGCGACGCTCAACACCGATATCCGCTATATCAAGGGCGTGGGCGAAGCGCGCGCCAAGTCGCTCGCCAAACTCGGCATCACCGACCTGCGCTCCCTCCTTTCCTACTTTCCCCGCGCCTACGACGACCGCCGCGCGTACAAGAAGATCGCCGGCCTCATCCCCGGCGAGAATGCCTGTGTCTGCGCCGTCATCGCGGGCGAGCCCAGGCTCTCGCGCATTCGCAAGGGGCTCGACCTTATCAAGCTCCGCGCCGTCGACGAGACCGGCGCGCTTGAACTTACCTATTTCAACCAGTCCTACCTCAAAAACACCCTCCACACCGGCGACGCCTACGTCTTCTTCGGCCGTGCCGAGGGTACGCCGAGCCGCCCGCAGATGACCAATCCCCTCTTTGAGCGCGAGGGCGCGCACCAGATCACCGGCCGCATCATGCCCATCTACCCGCTCACCGCGGGTGTCAGCCAGTCGATGCTCTATAAGGCCGTCGAACAGGGGCTCGCCGCCTGCGTCGACGAACTTCCTGACATCCTCCCTGAGGACGTCCGCCTCGTCTACCAGCTCTGCCACACCCGCTTTGCCTACGAAAACATCCACTTCCCCGCAGACGACGAAGCCCTCTCCGCCGCGCGCCGCCGCCTTGCGTTCGAAGAGCTTTTCCTGCTCGCGCTCGGCCTCAAGCTCCTGCGCGAGCGCCGCACGTTCGTCGCGGGAAAACAGTGCAAAAAAGTCGACCTTTCGCCCTTTTTCACCTCTCTCTCCTTTTCCCTCACCGGCGCACAGCGCCGCGCCATCGGCGATATCGCGCGCGACCTGACAGGTCAGCGCCCGATGAACCGCCTCGTGCAGGGTGATGTCGGCTCTGGCAAAACGATGGTCGCCGCCGCCGCCATCTACATGGCCGCGAAAAACGGTCTCCAATGCGCCCTCATGGCCCCGACAGAGATCCTTGCCGAGCAGCACTATCGCTCGCTCGCCCCGCTTTTGGAGCCGCTCGGCATCCCCTGCGCGCTGCTCACCGCCTCGACCAGGGCCAGGGAGCGCCGTGCACTGAATGAACGTCTCCGGTCCGGTGAACTCTCCCTTGTCATCGGCACGCACGCCCTGCTCTCGCCCGATGTACAGTATCAAAATCTTGGTCTCGTCGTCACCGACGAGCAGCACCGCTTCGGCGTCGACCAGCGCGCCGCGCTGTCCGCCAAGGGCGACGACCCGCACCTTCTCGTCATGTCCGCCACGCCCATCCCGCGCACGCTCGCGCTGATGATCTACGGCGATCTCGACGTGTCCGTTCTCGACGAGCTCCCCCCCGGACGGCAGAAGATCGACACCTTTGCCGTCCCGTCGAGCTATCACGAGCGTATCTACGCCTTTTTGCGCAAGCTCGTCGCCGAGGGCCGTCAGGCCTATATCGTCTGCCCCATGGTCTCGGAAAACGACGAGCTCCCCGATGAGCGCAAGGCCGTCACCGCCTACGCAGCGCACCTGCAAGCGGAGGTTTTCCCCGACCTTCGCATCGCCCCCATCCACGGCAAGATGAAGCCTAAGGAAAAGGACGCCGTCATGCGCGCTTTCGCCGCGCATGAGATCGACGTACTCGTCTCCACCACCGTCATCGAGGTCGGCGTCGACGTGCCGAACGCCGCGCTCATGCTGATTGAAAACGCCGAGTGCTTCGGCCTCTCCCAGCTCCACCAGCTGCGCGGCCGCGTCGGCCGCGGCCGGCACAAGTCCTACTGCGTCCTTGTCTCCGACAACAAGGGTGAGGAAAACAAGCAGCGTCTCAAGGTCATGTCCTCCACGAGCGACGGCTTCGCCATCGCGGAAGAGGACTTGAAGCTCCGCGGCCCGGGCGACTTTTTCGGCTCCCGCCAGCACGGCCTGCCGTCGCTGCGCGTCGCCGATCTCTCGTGCGACTTATCCCTTCTGCACGAGACGCAGTCCGCCGCCGGGCAGCTCCTCGCCGCCGACCCCGCGCTCAAAAATCATCCGCTGCTCAAAGCCCGCGTCGAGCTTCTCTTCGAGCTCAACGCCGATGCCATGAATTGAAATAAAAAAGTCAGGCCTGCTGGCTTGACTTTTTTACGCTTTGTAGTATGATTAGTATAACTAATCATACTTTAGGAGGTTGATTTTATGGAAGTACCTCAGGGCAAGCACGCCTGGATGGTCAAGATCGGCGAAAAGGGCCAGTTTGTCATCCCCAAGGAAGCGCGCGACATTTTCGGCTTTCACCCCGGCGACGAGCTGCTCGTCCTCGGCGACGACGAGCGCGGCATCGCCATCCTGCCCAAGGCCATGCAGCGGGAATATATGCTGCGCATCTTTTCCGAAATGGACAACGGGGGCGACAGCAAATGAGCAAGATCGTCTTTTTCTGCATCCCGGCCTACGGCCACACCAACCCGACGCTCGGCGTCGTGCGCGAGCTCACCGCGCGCGGTCACGAGGTCCGCTACTACTCCTACGAACCCATGCGCACGCTCATCGAAGCCGCAGGCGCGCAATTCGTCGCCTGCGACCCGTATGACTGCGAACAGCACCTCACGCCCGCCGACGGCGCGCGCGTCGGCAAGGACATCGCCTTTTCGACGCACATTCTGGTCGAGACCACCCTCGCCCTCGACGAAATGGTCTGCGCCGACATGCGCGCTTACGCGCCCGACTGTATCGTCGCCGACTCGATGGCTGTCTGGGGCAAGGCCGTCGCCAAAAAGCTCGGCATCCCGTTCATCTCCTCGACCACGACCTTTGCCTTCAACCGCTATTCCGCCAAGGTCATGAAGCAGAGCGGCGGCCAGATGCTCAAAATGCTGCTCGCCATGCCGAAGATCAATCACGATCTCCAGCGCCTGCGTGACCGCGGCTATCCCATCAAGAATATTCTCGACATCATCCAGAACGACGCCCGGACCGACACCATCGTCTACACCTCGCCCGAGTTCCAGCCCTGCGCCGACACGTTCTCAGACAAGTACGCCTTCGTCGGCCCGTCCATCCGCCCCGCGACAGAAACTGTCGAAAAGGCCCACGATGTACTCATCTACATTTCGATGGGCACAGTCAACAACGACCTCCTCCCCTTCTACCGCGCCTGTATCGCCGCGTTCGCGGACTCGCCCTATCAGGTCATCCTCTCCACCGGCGAGCAGATCGACCGTTCCGCCCTCGGCACACTTCCTGACAACATCACCGCCCTCCCCCACGTCGATCAGATCGCCGTGCTGCAAAAAGCCGACGTCTTCCTCTCCCACTGCGGCATGAACAGTGCGAGCGAGAGTCTCTACTTTGGCGTGCCGCTCGTTCTCTTCCCGCAGACGAACGAACAGGGCGGTGTCTCCGCCCGTGTCGCCGAACTTGGCGCGGGCCTCAAGCTCGAAAAAGCCGACGCCGCCTCCATCCGCACCGCGGTCGACGCTGTTCTGCAAACACCGTCGTACCGCGCGAATGCGCAGAATATTCGTGAGAGCTTCCTCCGCTGCGGCGGCGCGAAAGCAGCGGTGGATAGAATTCTTTCTGTCGCTGACAGGAAATAAGTTCCCCATGCCGCATGGGGAACGGGGCAAAGGGGGATATTCTCTTTCACGAAAGAGAATATCCCCCTTTAAATCCCCCAAGAGAAAGGTTCGCATTGGCAGTCTCGATCTCGAAGAAGTGCACAGCCTGCGGAATGGAAGTGCCTGCGTGGCGGCATTGCTTCGCTCGCCGCCATTGGTTTTGCTAGACGATTTGGTGTACTCCTATTATCCGCTGCCGCTCTGCGTATCTTGCGCAGGTGCAGCCTAATCACTATCTACCGATAGTGCCAACAAACGCGGCGAGCGCAGCAATGCTGCCTTGGCAGGCACCTGCAAGTCCGATAACATCCGAAGTAGACGGAAATTGCGTAAGGCCAACGAATCGCAGGCAAAGCGGCAGCGAAGATAGGAGCAAGTCAAATCGTCTAGATACAAAAAACAGCAGGCACTCGATTCCGCAGGCTGCGCAGCTCTTCAAGCGCCCGACTGCCAATGCGGGGATCGAGGGGGACTCCCCTCGCCTTTCTCTGGGGGATCAAAAGGGGGTATTCTCTTCGGAAAGAGAATACCCCCTTTTATTCGCGCCCCTGCACGGTGCAGGGATTTACCACCCTGCATGGTGCAGGAGAAACCTTATTTCTCTTCCTGAGCCTTCAGCTTAGAAAGTTCTTCTTCCTCCAGCTGGCGATACGCCACCTTACCAACCAGAGTCTTGGGCATATCCTCCTTGAACTCGATGTCATACGGCATGGCGTACTTCGCCACATTCTTGCGGCAGTAGGCCATGAGCACCTGCTTGGTCTCCTCGGTCGCGGGCACGCCCTGCACAAGCTTGACGAACGCCTTGACCTTCTGCATCTTGTAGGGATCGGGCACGCCGATCACGCAGCTCATCTGCACGTACTCGTGCGCGTCGAGGATATTTTCGATCTGGCCGGGATAGACATTGTAGCCGGACGAAATGATCATGCGCTTGGCACGGCCGCGGAAGTAGATAAAGCCCTGTTCATCCATCACGCCCAGGTCGCCCGTGTAGACCCACGTCAGGCCGTCGGCGTGCGTGCGAAGCGTCTGCGCCGTCTCCTCGGGATTGTTCATGTACTCCTTCATCACGGTCGGGCCCGCGAGCAGGATCTCGCCCTCCTGCCCGTAGGGAACCTCCCGGTCAGTGTCCGGCTCGACGATCTTGATGTAGGTATCCGGGAACGGCAGGCCGATGGAGCCCTCCTTGAACATGTGCGGCGGCGTCAGGCAGCAGGCCGTGACCGTCTCGGTCGTGCCGTAGCCCTCGCGCACCTGAATGGACGCCTTATGGTCATAGAGGAACTTGTCGAACTTCTTCTTCAGCTCGATCGACAGGCTGTCGCCGCCGGAGAATACGCCCTTGAGCGAGCTGAGGTTCGCCCCGTCCATGCTCGGCAGGCGCAGCAGCGCTTCGTAAAGCGTCGGCACGCCGGCGATGAAGTTGCACTTGTACTTCACGATCTGCTTGGCGTAGCTCTTGGCCGTAAAGCGCGGGATCAGGATGCAGCGTCCGCCCTGCGAGAGCATCGTGTGCACGCACACGCCGAGGCCGAAGCCGTGAAACAGCGGCATCGCCGCCAGCATGCGGTCGCCGGGGCGGAACATCGGGTTCGCCGCGATGACCTGCTGGCCGAGGGCGTTGAAATTCTTGTTCGTCAGCACGATGCCCTTTGTTGTGCCGGTCGTACCGCCGGAATAGAGGATCACAGCGGGGTCCGCGCCCTCGCGCTTGACCTTATAGGTCTTATAGTAGCAGGAGCGGGAGAGCTTCATGAAGTCCTTCCACATGATGACCGGCGCGTCCTCGGGAATTTTCTCGATCTTGCGCCCCTCGGTGAGCATATAGCCCGCCTTGATCGTCGGGGACAGCGCGTCGCGCACGCTTGCGATGATCATGTTCACGACCTTCGTGCGCTCGCGCACCTTTTCAAACTTGTTGTAGAACTGGTCGAGCGTCACCGCCGCCACGCTTTCCGAGGCGTTCAGGTAAAACTCGATCTCCTTCTCTGCCGACAGCGGATGGATCATGTTCGCAATGCCGCCGACGAGGTTGACGGCGTAGAACATATAGATGGCCTGCGGGCAGTTCGGCATGGCAATGGTCACCTTGTCACCCTCGCGCACGCCGATGGTCTTGAGCGCCTTGGCGCACTGCTCGATCTCGCGGATCATCTGGCGGTAGGTCGTCGACTTTCCCATGAACGTAAAAGCGATGTTGCCCGGATATTTCTTAGCGATCCGCTCCACGGCCTCGAACATCGAGCCGTCGAAATACTCAAGGTGCATCGGCACCTCGCCCATGTAATCCTTCCAGGGCGTTCTGACAATGGAATCACTCATATTCTACTTCCTCCGATAGCGGTCGTTCCAAAAGGGCGGGGTGTTCTAACAGATATTTGAAAAGGCGCACGCTCTTTGCGTAATAGTAGCCGTCGGCAATGCGCTCATCCACGGTGAGGCCGAGGTCGACCGTCTCCTGCATTTCGACAAGGCCGTGCTCGTCGTACAGCGGCGTCCACTTCTTTTCGCCGATGATGCAGAACAGCGAGCTCGTGCCCCAGTTCGTCAGGTGGTGGTAGCCGCTTTTGAGATGAATGGAACCGAGGTTGGAGATGAACACCGAACTGTAGTTCGGGTCCTTGCCGATCAGGAAATCGGGGCACCAGCCGTGCTTGTCGAGCCAGCGGATAAATCGCACCGCCGCCTTGGACAAAAAGCGCGGCAGGCTGTTGAGCACATTCATGCTGTTGTCGGTCGTGTTGACCTTCTTCTGCTCGCGGCAGGCCGCAACCTCCTGGTGGATCTCTTCGTGGATCGTGTCGATGGTGCTCTCAGGCTTTATCTCCAGCAGAGCCATGGCCTCTTCGCTGCCGTCGGCAAACTCCTTTTTGATGACAAAGCCCGCTGTCACCTTATTGCGCTGATAGTAGTTTTCATTCGCGTAAAAGCGGTTGAGCTTCGGCCGTAAAATGACCGTCTTAACGAGCGCCGTCAGGATCACGTGGAAAAACGTGTACTTGAACGGAATGCCCTCATAGTTTTTCGTCGCAATGTAGTCCTTGATGGGCTCTAAATTCACGCGCTCTGCGATATACGCCTCGTTGTCCGCGCGGTTGGGATAGATGATGCCCATGATAAAGTGCAGCGAATCCACATCCCGCAGCAGTGTTGCGTCGCGCCGGTCGCCCCAGCGTCTTTTCTGTTCTGCCATAAAACCTTCTTCCTTTTCTTTCGGTTTTGCTTCTTTTCCCCCACCCTTCCACAAGTGGGACCCCTCTTTAGGGAATAAACCGCTCAAAAATGGCGATCGCGCCCTCGCGCTCCGCCGTCTCCAAGTCTTCTTTCGACCGGATGGTCCAGTAAACGCCCTGCGCGCCGTAGAGCTTACGGCATAAACGCGGCGCCCAGTTTTTCTTATCTTCAAATTTATAGGCGACAAAATCCGGCTGTGCCATGATGTTGCCCAGCAGATTCGTCGTCGCAAACGCCATCGGCAGGCTCAAATTGCCGCGGTCTTTCAAAAAGTCGCAGCTCAGCTGCCCGCGGATGACCTCTGGCCGGTGCTTTTTCAGCCACACCACGCACCGCGGGTCGAACGACTCCACGCAGTACTTGACGCCAAACTTGTCGAGTTCCGCCATCGTGCGCTCGGTCAGCTCGGCAAAGTTGTCGCGAAAGCTCTTGACCTCCACAATGAGCGGCAGGCCCGTCCCCGCAAACAGCGCGAGCACATCCTTGAACTGCGGGATGGCCTCCTTCGTCCCGTCCAGCGCATAGTCCTTGAGTTCGTCCGCGCTCAGGTCTTCGAGGTATCCCTCGCGGCCCGTCATGCGCTTCACATCGCTGTCGTGAAACACGGCAAGCGTCCCGTCGCGCAGCAGGTGCACGTCGAGCTCCGCGCCGAAGCCCCGCGCGATCGCGCGCGAGAATGCCGGCAGCGAATTTTCGGGAATGCCCGCCTCCTTATCGTAGAGCCCGCGGTGCGCATAGCGGAATTTCCGCAGCGCCGCCATCGACTCCGTTCCGCGCCGCGCGCGCAGTAAAACCGCCCACGCGACCGCCAGAATCAGGCAAATTCCGACAACGATCCGTAAAATTTTCATTTTAGATCACTTCTTGTATTCGATTTAGTCCGCATCCATATCCTCAAACGCCGCAAGCCCGGCCTTGGCCTCCACCTTGCAGTCGCCATGGCGCACAAAGCACATCGTCACAAAGCTGCACGCCACGAAGAACGCCGCATACGGGAACAGCATGCTGTAGCTGATGTGCTTCAAGAGCGTACCCGCCAAAATCGGCGTCACGACCTGCGCCGCCATCGAAAACGTGTAGTAGTAGCCCGTAAACTTGCCGATATCGCTGCCCTTGCACATTTCAACGACCATCGGCAGCGAGTTGACGTTGATTGCCGCCCACGCAAGGCCGACGAGCGCAAACACGACAAACATCACGGCGTTGATGCTCTGATAATGCGTCGTCAAAAAGTACGCCGACGCAAAGCACGCCGCAAGCAGGATGACGCCGCCCTGAATGGTCTTCTTGCGTCCGATCTTCGACGCCAGCTGCCCCACGGGGATGTACGACACGATGGCCCCGCCCGTCGCGACGAGCAAACACGTCGACGCGCCGCCGAGGCCCTGTCCCATCACGCGTCCGACATACGTCGTCCACCACGTCGTCACGCCGTTGTAGCCGATGAACCACAGCGCGATGGAGGTGAGCAGCATCGAAAGGCTGCGCTTGACCTCCTTCGGCAGTTCCTCGCTGCCGTCCGGCTCCTCCTCCACGAGCTGCTGCTCGGGATGCGCGGCCTCGTATTCCTTCTCTGCCGCGGCAAGCTTCGGCTCGTTTGTCGTGAAGTACAGCACGATGACCGAAACCGCCATCAGCACCGACACGACGACAAAAAGCGGTTGGTAGTTCACATGCGCGGCCCCCGCTGTCTTGCTGTTCGGATACAGCACCGCCGCCACGATCAGATACGAAATGCCGCCGACCGCCCCCATCAGGTTGATGATCGCGTTCGCGCGCGATCTTATGGGCTTGGGTGTCACGTCCGGCATCAGCGCCACCGCGGGCGAGCGGTAGGTTCCCATCGCCACGAGCAGCAGCCCCAGCGTGACGACGAACATCGCGAGCTTACCCGTGCTCGCGCCATTTGCGTAGCCGTTGTCAAAAAGCGGCAGCAGATTCATCAGGATCACCGCAGCCGCCGTACCGCCGAGGATAAACGGCATCCGCCGCCCGATCTTCGTGCTCGTCCGATCACTCAGCGCGCCGAAGAACGGCAGCAAAAACAGCGCCAGCACATTGTCCGCCGCCATGATCGCGCCGGAAATGGTCTCGTCTAAGTGGAACGTGTTCGTCAAAATCAGCGGGATGATGTTGTCGTACATCTGCCAGAACGCGCAGATGGACAAAAACGCCAGCCCCACCAGCACCGTGCGCTTGTGGTCAAGCTTCATAGCCGTTCTCCTTGCAAAGAAAAGTCGATTTCCTTAGAATCACAGTAGAATATCATGTTTTCGCCGAAATAGCAAGCGCCCGTCGCCCGCCGCTCTGTCAAATCCCTGTAAAATGCCAATATTCCTTGCCTTTTCGTCCCGTTTTCGCTATAATGGAACAAAAATTGCGAAAAAGGAGCCCCCATGCTGTTTTGGAAGAAGAAAACGCCCCCGCTCGTCCAGTCCTCCGCCTCCGCGTGGCGCGAGCAGTGGCGCGCGATCGTCCCGCCCGAGTGCCGCGATGTCCCCGTCACCGTCGGCGATAAGACCGTCACCGCCTACGTGCAGATCAACCATTTCGTGATGATGCTCCAGGACGGCTTACTCATGGAGGAGCACTTTTTTGACGTCTGCTCCCACTTCCAGCGCGCGGGCTACCATGTCATCTGGCTCATGCGCTGCACGCAGGACATCGAAAACGGCTATTTGAAGCTCAAAAAGCAGCGCGGCGACAAATGCCTCTGGAAGTGGCGCAAGCCCACGACGAACTTCGGCCGCTGGACGTCCGACAACCGCTACGTGACCATCCTCCTCCAATATAAGCCCGCGCCCGATGGCCCGCTCGAGCACTGCACCGAGCACATTTTGCAGCGCGTCCAGTGGGCGGAGAGCTCGGACAACGCGCAGATGGTCCCCTCGCGCACGGAATTTGCCACCGTCGGCGTCCCCGGCACCCCCGCCGAGCTCGCCAACTGGCTCCGCGGCGGCTTTATGTCGGGCGATTTGTAAAATTTATCTGGATATTTAGCCATAATTTGACTTGCGAAATCCGTCATGATCTCAGTTATTTAGGGTTATTTTGCTTTGTTGTACCGTTTCGCCCTGCATCTTTTTTCATGTTCGCGAAACATGAAAGCACTGCTTCGGCAGTGCTTTTTTATTTCTATCATAACGGAGGATTTTGCATTGAAACGTACAACCAACTACGCTCTCCCGAACAGCACCCCATTTGTTAGACAGTATGATATACTATCTAACAAATGGGGTGTTTTGCTATGCCAAAAGGAGTACCAAACAAACAATATACGCCGGAGTTCAAGAGAATGGTTGTAGAAACCATGAAAAAAGAACATCTGAGTATCTATACGATAGACGATCGTAGCTACCTCAGCGCGGGTGATGTTGCCCTCGGGCTTGAAGGAACCGTCCTCATAACCCTTGAACACACCCATGCCATTCAGAACGGCAACAGACTCAGCGTAATCATCGCTGATGCTCTTGTCATCCTTGAAGGCGTTGGCGCTGGAGTCATGACCAGAGCCAGCACCATTGCGAGTAACTTTTTCATAGATGTTACTCTCCTTTCATAAATTTCCATCTTCTCGCGGCCGAACACCCGCCGTCTCTCCCGCTTCCCCGTGGTTGCCGCCAAAATTTGCAAATCCTCAAATCGTTGCAGAAGCAATAGAAAATAATCAAAATGCAGCAGAATCAAGGCAAAATCGTTCAATTCTGTTGCTATCGCATCCCCTTAGGATTTTCGCCTTTCCTTGTATTCCAGCGCTTTGCGGGCTTATCGTGGTAGCGGTTTGGTAGCGGTCCAAAAATTTAAAGTGCGGTTTTTCTTGTGATACCAACGGTTTGCAGAATCGCTACCATGGTAGCGCACCCGTTTCACTTAAAAAAGACGGTGCAGCTGAGCTGCACCGTCTTCGGAAATTTATGATGGAATTTTCGGAATTTTACACGTTAAAGCGGAAGTAGATCATGTCGCCGTCCTTGACGACGTACTCCTTGCCCTCGCTGCGCAGCAATCCCTTTTCCTTTGCCGCCGCGACGCTGCCGCAGCGGATCATGTCGTCGAAATTGATCGTTTCGGCGCGGATGAAGCCGCGCTCGATGTCGGAGTGAATTTTGCCCGCGGCCTGCGGGGCCTTGGTGCCGTTTTTGATGGTCCAGGCGCGGCACTCGTCCTCGCCGTAGGTCAGGAACGAGATGAGGCCGAGCAGCGCGTAGGAGCACTTGATCAGGCGGTCGAGGCCGGACTCCTGAATGCCGAGCTCCTCGAGGAACATCGCGCGGTCCTCGCCGTCGAGCTCGGCGATGTCCTGCTCGAGCTTGGCGCAGATCGGCAGCACCTGCGCGCCCTCGCGGTCGGCGAGCTCCTTGACCTGCTGGAGATACTGGTTGCCGTCCTGATTCGCAAAGCCGTCCTCGTCCATGTTCGCGGCGTAGATGATGGGCTTGAGGCTCAAAAGATCGGCGGTCGCGATGAGCTCAGCGTCGTCGGACGAAACCTCGAACGTGCGCGCGCTCTTGCCCGCGTCGAGGTGCTTGGCAAGAGCAGAGAAGAGCTCGACCTCGTGCAGGAACTTCTTGTCGCCCTTGGCCATCTTCGTCGCCTTTTCGACGCGGCGGTTGACCATCTCAAGGTCTGCCATGATGAGCTCCAGGTCGATGGTCTCAATGTCGCCCAGGGGGTCGACGGGGACGTTCGTGCTCGCGTCGGCCACGACGTGCATGATGTTTTCATCGTCGAAGCAGCGCACAACGTGCACGATGGCGTCCGTGCGGCGGATGTTCTCAAGGAACTTGTTGCCGAGACCCGCACCCTGGCTTGCGCCCTTGACAAGACCCGCGATGTCGACAAATTCGATGACGGCGGGGGTCTTCTTTTTGGGGTGGTACATCTCGGCGAGCTTATCGAGGCGCTCGTCGGGAACGGCCACCATGCCGACGTTCGGCTCGATGGTGCAGAAAGGGTAGTTGGCGCTTTCCGCGCCCGCGTTGGTGATCGCGTTGAAGAGAGTGGACTTGCCGACATTCGGCAGTCCGACGATTCCTAATTTCATTTGTACTCATTCTCCTTCGATTTTCCTTGATTTTCAAGGGGTTTCAGCGTTTGGTGTCTTGGCTGTTACACCATTTTTACACCATTTTCGCATTTGGCTTTATTGGATTTCATCAGGCTACACCATTTTGCTGAAATTGCTTGATGGCATAATCCAGCGATTCGGCAGTCACATGAACATACCGATCCATCGTTGTTTTTATACTTGCATGACCCAGCAGCTTTTGCAGCACCTTCGGCTGCATACCGCTTTCAATCGCTCTTGTAGCATAGGTATGTCGCAGGGCGTGCATACAAAAGTGTTTGATCCCTGCTTCATCGCAGAGCTTATATAAGTGGGGATCATAGGAACTGTTCTTCGCTGGCTCTCCTGTTCGCCAGTTGATAAAGACAAGATCGCGCATGACCAGCCGGGAGATTGCCCCCGTTCGCCGGTCGATATATTCCAGTGTTTGCGAGAGCAGCGGAGATTCCTTTTGCCAAGGGCGCTTGTCCTTGATTTCTTTCAGAATTTCATAGGCCCGATCTGTCAGTGGTATTGTACGATAGCTGTGCTGCGTTTTGGGAGGACCTGCGCGCCAAAAATGCTGCTTGTGTCGAAACTCCAATGTTTTGTTGACCGTGAGCGTGCGCTTTTCAAAGTCAATCGCATCCCACGTCAACCCGATCATCTCACCGGTACGCAAACCGGTTTCAAGGATCAGCGCGTATTGATTGTAGTTACGGGAGCGTTTCGCTGTTTCAAGAAACAAACGCTGCTCGTCCCGGGTGAGGAACTTAATATCGTCTGTTGCACGAACGGGCTTTGTAAACCGCACGCCGTCCATCGGGTGCTTGGCAATCAGGTCATTCATCTTCGCAGCCTTGAAGGACGCATTACTACACATAAATTATAGCATATAACGTTCTCCTTCTCAAGCCATCGTGTGAAAAAACTCTCCACTTATTTGTAAATCTTCCGAAGCCACTTATATCACCAGTTTTTCACTGATGAACTGTTCGAACTCCCGGCGCTTGACCAGCTTTTTGGCCCCAACATAGAGAACAAACGGGCAATTCGGACTGCGCAGCATACTCTCGATCTTGTTGATCCCAATGTTGCTGTATGCTGCGGCTTCCTTAATCGTCAGCGTCATTTTGAGATGGATCGGCACTTGCAATTCCTCGACCATACTGTTACCACCTGTGTGTTACATTCCGGACTGTTGACTTAGAAACGTAGCATTTGGGGAAAGTAAGAGTTCGTCTGAGCGATCATCTCTTTCCGTATCCAGGTCCAGCAGCCATTTGTCTGGGATCGTGATCAGATTGGGTCCTGTGTTGCAGATCCGTTTTACAACATCTGCCTGGCACGAAAACAATGCGCCTCTATCCAGCTCTGCCCGCATTTGCTTCCCCTTTTTCAAGGCATACGCCTCCGAAAGCAGCTCCAGACTGAACAGATACAGCGGAAGCATAGATGCTTTGCAAATGCCGTTTTGCTGCAAGTACCGCTGAAACCGATACAGCGCCATTTCATCCAGTGCCAGCTTCATCAGCCGCAGGCCCATCTCATCGACGGTGAAATAATGAAAGCTGCTGTTCTTGCTGAAACGGATCAGACGGCTGCGCGGGTTTACCCCGTGAGCCATTTTTGCGTCCTTTTGCGGAAGAATGAAATTCTTCCTTCCGCCGCTCTCCATGGCCATGCAGAAATAGAGAAACCGGCTGCCGGTGCTAAGTGCGTGGAACTGCTTGGAGAGGAGCAGTGAGTTTCCAACCTGAATGAATCGTTTTTCTTTGTTATCCACCTTGGCGGATAAGGCCGGTACAATCGTAGGTCCGTGTTTTCGTTTGCTCAAATCAAACTCCTTCTTTCGTGTGAGAATAGGGGGGTGGATGTCTCATCCCTTCGTAATAAATGTAGAAAACCGGCCCTGTTTGACCACCCATTCAAGGCAGAAAAAATTACACTCAATGTAAACTTTCGTAAACACAGAATGGTCTGAATCTACATTAGGTCTACACTGAGTGTAATGCTTGTGAGTATGTTTACTGATTCCAACATTAAGCGTAGTGCGGCATCGAATGGGTATCTTCCGGTACACAGCCGAGAAAGGCGGCTCTTTTTGCAAATCGGTCGCGGAACACTTCTCCGGCAGGATCTGCGCCGCATGCTCAGCTGCCAATATCCAGCTCGTAGGTGCAGAGGTAGAACAGGAACGACGTCATCTGGTAGCGGCTGATGCGGGTGCCAGCGGACGCCAGCAGCTCGTCAAGGTTGCTGTCCCGGGTGGTGATGTCCCTCTCATCGCACCAGAGCATCGCTTTGGCTGCCTCTCTGCCAAGATCGGGGGCATCCCGAAGGAGCTGCCTGAGCTGCGTCTGATCCACGCCGGTATCGACGCCTGCCATGATCGCGTAGCGGCGGATTAGTACGCACGCCGTCTGATAGTCCACCTTGTCATCGTATTCGGTATTGGGATCATTTTGCCGGAGCAGCCTTGTCTGATAGGCCCAGCACACGGCATGATAATAGGGATGGGCCGCGTTGAATTCCTCGTTCTCGTAGTCAGCCGGAAGGGCGGTGTTGTCCGTTTCCGGACGACCCGCGATGCGGTAGAGCACATCGATGAACTCGCCCAGCCTTGCCGTGGCCTTGCCGCCGAAGGTGTCCGGCGCTTCCGGCTCCACATAGCCCTTGCGGTACATATAGAGGACGCTGGCCTGATTGAAAACGCTCTTGATGTCCGTGAATACCACCGTGTCCGCAAGGCTTCCGCCGCTGGACTCCCTGGCAAAGACGTGGGCGTAGTAATCGCTGTTGAGGATGTTGCCGGAGAGCTGGAACCTGCTGTCCACATAGAGCCGGTAGGTTTTCACCAGCCCGTCGGAGACAGTGATGCTTTCATCGGCGGGGATCACGGTTTCCGTACCGGCGTCATAGCGGAAGGTCTTCGTCAGAAAGGACTTATCCGACAGCACCGCTACATGGAGGCCGCTGGAGAGTGCATCGGTGCCCGCCAGCAGGCGGGAATCGTAGTCCACGCCGAAGAGATTCAGCAGTGTCGGCAAGATGTCCGCCGTGGAGCAGTATTCATCCACCACGATGTTCTCTGAAAGGCCGGGAACATAGCAGATGAAGCTGTTGCGGTACTTCTCAAAGGTGGTGTCCAGCGTCTGCCCTGCCAGCTCGTTGTACTCGTCTTCGGTCAGGCCGTAGGGGTAGTGGTCGTTGGTCAGGACGATGCAGGTCTTGTCGGCAACGCCAGCTTCCTCCAGCCGCTGCATCAGGTACTCCAGTGCGTATTCCAGCTCCAGATTGCAGGCAATGTACGCCTTCACCGGCTCAGAATAGGGCAGATCTTTCACCGCGTCGCGGTTTTTGGCGCTCATGGCGTTGTCCCAGTTGTACTGGTAGTGACCGCTGAAGGTCATGTAATAGGCGTGGAAGGGTTCTCCGCTGTTGATGTAGTCGTCTATGGAGGCCTCCATCATCTCCAGATCGGAGGAGGGCCAGTCGATCTTCATGGCCAGACCAGAATCCGCCGCCTTGAACGTGTAGCCCATGTTGGCGTGGGTGATGTTCCGGTTGTAGAAATCCCCGATGTAGTCGTGATAGCCCCAGGCTTGATAGCCCATGCCCTTGAGCGCATTGCCCAGGCAGAACGGCAGATAGTTGGTGCCCGCCACATTGAAGCTGGAATCCGTCTTCGTGCGGGACATATCCGGATAAAGCCCCATGCACATGGTGTATTCGCCGTTGGTGGTGACGGACTGGAACGTGCCGTAGTAATTTTCAAAGAGAATACCCGTATGGCTCAGCTTGTAGAGCGTCGGCGTCAGCTCCTCGCTGATAAACCACGGGCAGAAGCTCTCGGCGCAGATGGTGATGAGGTTATAGTCCTTAAGAAGTCCTGTGTAGTTGTTTTTGCGGGTGGGTGTTGCATTTGCCAGATACTCGTCTGTGGCCTTGAGAATATCGCTGTCGGTACTGTCTGCAAGAGCCGTAAAATCGATGCTTTCGATCACGTTATAGGAGTTGCTGCTGTATGTCCGCGGAACATCGCTTATATTCAAGGACGACGGCGTGATCATAATGCTGCCGCTGCCGCTGAAGAGCATGTATCGAAGCTCCTGCGCCGTGGTGGCCAGCATACCGATTTTTTTATAACTGCTGTCGGTGGAGGTGTTCACATTGGTGAAGGTACGATAGACGGAAAAGGCGTTGTCCCGTCCAACATACATGAGTCCCGTGACCGTCAGCAGCAGTGCGAGGAGCACGGCAAAGGAGGCCATAGTCTGTTTCCAGCGCAGCCGCAGCTTCAGAGCCTGCCCCCTTCGCAGGGCAAGGCAGAGGATCACGGCAATCAGCGGCAGCAGGAGGAGCAGGATCTTCAGCAGATTTTGGCGGATCCCATAGAGAAGCTGCGAGTTGAAATTGACGACCACATTTCCGCCCATGCCGATCTGGCTGACGGGCATGAAATCTCCGAAGATGCAGTGATAGACCAGCTGCACCTCGGCCAGCAGCACCTGTGCCGCGACCAGGAAAACCCCTGTGATCTGGCGCAGAACCTTTGGCAGGCTTGAGACTACCAGCGTGCAGAGTGCGCCGCCCAGCAGGCCAAACAGGACAGGATATCCCGCGTACCGGTCCATCGAGCCGAATACGCACAGATGCAGGCACAGCTCCACATAAACGCCGGTCAGGCAGAACAGCAGGAGATTTTTGCGCCACGTATTCCAAAGGCCATGGCTCATGGGCACTGCCGCTTCAGCAGCAGTGCCAGAGCCTTGATTTGTATTTGTCATGGATACATCGGATGTTTTTTCTTTGAGCATATTGGTTCTCCTGTTGGGACTTTTTTAAAAAGCTTTGTAGAATTTCAGCTGAATATGACAGACAGAGAGCTTATCTTAGAACAAATATTGAAAAAAGGCAACGGTTTCTGTAAAAAAATCAGGAAAGATTTACAGGTCACGCGGAGAATTCTATGCACCAAAGTCTGTCAACCGCAGCTTTGCAGCCCGCCTCCGGGCTGCAAATAAGGACTCTGCACCTGAAAATTGTACAAGATACATACAGACACATTGCAAAAGCCGTGCTATACTGTACGGCAAATTGAGAGTACCATTGTTTCAAGGAGGTGCGTGATGTGACGGAGACTTTGTTTCGCTTAAAGCGGCATTTGACTTCTTTTCAAATTATGATCCTCGGCTTTGCGGGCGTGATCCTGCTGGGGGCGTTGGTGCTGATGCTGCCTATCGCCACAGTACAGCGTGTCTGGACGCCGTTTCATGAGGCACTGTTTACCTCCACTTCCGCTGTCTGCGTGACGGGGCTGGTGGTGCAGGATACCGGCAGCTACTGGTCCGCCTTCGGCCAGACGGTCATTTTGTTGCTGATCCAGATTGGCGGGCTGGGGGTGATCACCGGTGCGGTGACCTTCCTGATGCTCGCCGGGCGGAACATCACGCTCAAGGAGCGCAGCGCCATGCAGGACGCCATCTCCGCCCCTGCGGTGGGCGGCATCGTGCGCCTGACGAGATTTATCCTCAAGGGGACCTTTCTGGTCGAGCTGCTGGGCGCGCTGGCGCTGCTGCCAGCCTTTTGCCGGGACTATGGACTGCGGGGCGTATGGATGTCCGTTTTCCATTCCGTTTCCGCCTTCTGCAATGCGGGCTTCGATATTCTGGGGCGGACGGATTCCCTCTACCCCTCGCTGACGGCCTATGCCGCAGACCCGCTGGTCAACATTGTGATCATGCTGCTGATCATCGTGGGCGGCATCGGCTTTCTAACGTGGGACGATGTCTGTACGCACGGTCTGCACCTGCGGCGTTACCGGATGCAGAGCAAGTTTGCGGACCTCCCCGTGGGAGAGCGGATATTGGCCTCCCTTTTTCAGTCGGTCACGCCGCGGACGGCCGGCTATAACACAGTGGATCTGACGGAGATGACGGATGCCTCTCAGGCGGTCACCATTTTGCTGATGCTCACCGGCGGAGCACCCGGCTCCACAGCGGGCGGCATGAAGGTCACGACGCTGGCAGTTCTCATTGCCAACGCCATTGCCGCCTTCCGCAGGCGAGAGGATCTGCAGCTCTTCCACCGCAGATTGGAGACATCCACTGTCCGCAACGCCGCCGCCATTCTGCTGCTGTATCTGGGGCTGACCTTTGCGGGGGCGGCGGTCATCAGCACAGCGGAGGAGCTTCCCCTCGGTGCTTGTCTCTATGAAACAGCGTCCGCCGCCGGTACGGTGGGCCTGACGCTGGGGCTGACGCCGCAGCTGGGAGTCCTGTCGCAGAGCATTCTCATCCTGCTGATGTATTTCGGGCGCGTCGGCGGATTGACCTTGATCTACGCCGCATTCTCCGGGCATGATCTGACTTACGCCCGCTATCCGCAGGAGAAAATTACCGTAGGCTGAAAGGAGCACACGATGAAAACGGTATTATTGATCGGACTGGGCCGCTTCGGGCGGCATCTTGCCATGCAGCTCAACGAGCTGGGCCATCAGGTGATGGCAGTGGACAAAGACGAGGAGCGCGTCAACGAGTGCATGTCCTTTGTCACCAACGCGCAGATCGGCGACAGCACCCGTGTGGACTTTCTGCGCTCGCTGGGCGTGAGCAATTACGATGTCTGCTATGTCACCATCAGCGGGGATTTCCAGAATTCACTGGAGACGACGTCGCTGCTCAAGGAGCTGGGAGCAAACTATGTGGTATCCCGCGCTGAGCGGGATGTGCAGGCGAAATTTCTGCTGCGCAACGGCGCGGACGCGGTCGCCTACCCGGAAAAGCAGCTGGCGAAGTGGGCGGCCATCCGCTATACCGCCAACCATATTTTCAGCTACATTGAGCTGGAC